>Ga0208714_1000003_pt1 | contig 118215 bp, 91 predicted proteins | sample NGESurshal072012_3_FD_184461 | JGI IMG/M metagenome (GOLD analysis project Ga0208714, IMG submission 184461) | Arctic peat soil microbial communities from Barrow, Alaska - NGEE Surface sample 415-1 shallow-072012 (SPAdes) | ecosystem: Environmental > Terrestrial > Soil > Wetlands > Peat ... | reverse complement strand
GAAAACTAACAATGCACCACCACGACAAAAGAGGACATTTCTATTGTCTTAAACAAGGGGACATTTCTATTGTCCGTTGACAGGTGTTCGTCGCGGTGTTTGACAAAGCCGGCACGGCGACATACTATCTCCGGCACTCAGCGTCCAGCCGCTGTATTTGAATTCAACATGCCCAGGAGCGATCGAACTATGTCACGACTTTACCTTGCCCTCGCCTGTCTTCTGCTCTTGACCGTGGTTGCCACGTCTGCCCCCGCGCAGATGCCCATGCCCAAGCCCGCGCCGGAATTGAGCAAACTCGACTTTCTTGCCGGGAGCTGGACCACGGAAACCGATATGAAGGCCGGTCCGATGGGGCCTGGCGGCAGGATCACCGCGACAGGTGGGGCGCAGTGGATGGAAGGCAAGTTCTTCCTCGTCATGCACTCGAAGTTTACAGGCGTCATGGGCGACGGGACCGCGATGGCCGTGATGGGCTACGACCCGGAGAAAAAGGTTTACACCTACAACGATTACGACAGCATGGGACAGGCGGGGCGTTCGACGGGCACGGTGGACGGTGACACCTGGACCTGGACTTCCGACGAGAACATGGGCGGCCAGACCTTTAAGGGCCGCTACACGATGACGGTGCTTTCACCGACCTCATACACCTTCAAGTACGAAATGTCGAAGGACGGCACAACCTGGACGACCATGATGGACGGGAAGGCGACGAAGAAGTAACTGGTGACTGGTAGACGGTAACTGGCTGAACTGCGCTCCGAGCGACTGCTCAACTTCGCGGGACGGCATCAAGAAACGTCCGCAGCAGGCGCACGAACTCGGCGGGCTGCTCCATGGCTGCGTAATGCCCCGCCATGGGAATGAGCCGATACTGGCTGCCTGCGATGCGTTGATGCATCAGTTCGAGTTCGTTAAGCGGGACGCTGTCGTCCTCACCGGCGGTGACAAACGTAGGAACGTTGATCGCGGCGAGCGTGGGTATCGAATCCGCGCGGTCGGCCATGCCACGCTGCACTTGCGCGATATCGGCGGGTGACATTTTTCTCGCCATGGCGCGGGCCGCCTCCTCGATGTCAGGGCGGTTGGACAGTGTGGTCTTCGAGAACAGCTTCTGCAGCAAGTCGTCGAGGAAGGCGGCGCTGCCCTCGCGCTCCACCTTGTCGGCAATCTGCAAGCGCGCAGCGCGTCCCTCGGGCGTCTCGGCTCCCGCACGTGTATTGGCTAGCACGAGCGCGGCAACACGCTCGCGGTAGCGCCGCATGAATTCAAACAACGCATAGCCACCGATGGAGACTCCGACGAAGATGGCGCGCGTGATGTCCAACTCGCGGCAGAGGCGGTCGAGGTCGTCGGCGAGTTTCGGCATCGTAACGGGACCGTCTCCAGCATCGGAGTCGCCGTGCGCGCGCAAGTCGGGTAGTACCATGCGATAGCGCGTGTTCAGCTGCGGGACGATCGCATCCCAGAAACGGTGATTCAGCGGGAACGGGTGCAGCAGCACCGCGTCAGGACCGCTGCCTGATAGCTCGTAGAAGAGTTGGGCATCACCACTGCGGAATGTCGCCATGCCAAGAGCCTCAATGCCGAGATCGAGATGCCGACGACATCATGGTAATGCAGGCCGAACGGGGAACGACTGGCGCTCAACACAGCGCAGAAGAAACTGGCGGGGATGCAGAGAATCGAACTCTGATCTCACGGTTCGAAGCCGTGTGCCCTGATCCGTTGGACCACATCCCCGCGGGGAAGGTTGCGTCACTCGTACCGGCACTGGTGAAGCAGTTCCTTTGGCGTCGGGTCGGAAACATTCTTCCCGACCCTTCACTCAGCATGACATAACAAGCACTGTGCTAGCCAGTGATCTTCTTCGCGGCGGCGTCCCAGGTCGCGATCTTCTTGTTGAAGTACGCGTAGTTTGCGAGATGGCAGGCAATGGCCGCATTGTTCCCGAACACCTCGTTTTCGACGCACGGCTTGCGGCTGCGCACCGCGTTGAAGAAGTTAGCCTGGTGGTCAACCACATCGCTGTACCCTGGCGGCGGGGCGTAGGCCTCGACCTCATCGGTCAGCTTTGAGACAAACGGCGCAGGGAGAGGATGGTCCTTCTCCCATTCTGCAAGGTACTGCTTGCGCAGGTCAGCGGGCCATCCGACGACGGAGTAGCCCTCCGGTTCCGGAGCCGCGTTCTGCGGCGTGAAGGTGAGGGTCGCGTCCTTGATAATCAGCGTTCCCTTGGTGCCGTAGAAGCCGATGAATTCGCCTCCATCATTGTTCAGATTACAGCGCACCGCGACGCGGAAGTTGGGATAGTCGTAAAAAGTTTCGATGAGGTCAGGAAACTGGCGGCCGTCTTTCCAGCGGAAGAGTCCGCCGGAGGATTGCGCGCGCGACGCCACCATGTTGGTCCCGGTGATGAACTGAATTCCCGAGATGAGGTGGACGAAGAGATCGCCGGCCAGTCCTTCGCCGTAGTCCGTAAAACAGCGCCAACGGAAAAAGCGATTGGGATCGAAGGGAACATTCGGCGCGCCGGTGAGGAACGCGGTCCAGTCGAGGTTCTGCTCGTTGACTCCGGGAGGAATGGGATAGACCCATGCACCGCTGGCGGAGTTGCGGTCCCAGTAGGCATTGATGTTGCAGACTTCGCCCAACATTCCCGAGGCATAAATCTGGCGGGCCTTCTCGTAGAGGATCGAACTGACGCGCTGGCTGCCCACCTGCAGGATGCGATTGTTCTTTTGCGCGGCTGCGATCATGGCGAAGCCGTCGTCCACGGTGTGGGAGAGCGGCTTCTCGCAATAGACGTCCTTGCCCGCAGCGCAGGCGTCGATGACGACGCGGCGGTGCTGGTGATCGGTTACGGCGACAATGACGGCATCGACATCCTTGCGATCGAGGACTTCTTCATAGTTGCGAGTTGTCGCAACTTCTTTATTAACGGCCTGCTGTCCGGCAGTGAGCCGGCCCTCCCAGAGATCGCAGACGCCAACACATTCGGCCCCGGGCACGCGCAGAGAAGCTTTCAGCAACTCGCACCCGCGGACTCCGCTGCCGATGGAGACAAAGCGCACGGTGTCGCTGGGCTGCAACTGCGTGGCCGAGGCCCAGAGGGCTGCGGGTTCGAGCAACGTGACTTTGGCGGCGGCGCCGGCGGCGAGGGTGCCCGCTGCAAGGCGCATGAATTGACGGCGAGTCCAGGGATTGTCGATCACAGGGCAACCTCGTTGGAATTAGCAATTACGAAAGTGAACAACAGTGAAAAAGCCGCGGCGAAAGCGCGGCTTTCCCGGATCGGGCACTCCCTAGCGCCGAATAATGTGTATTGCCTTTTTTGCGGCCTTCTTCTTACCGCCGACGATGATGATCTTCTTTTTTGGCGCTTTCTTGGCTGGCTTCTTAGCGGCGACCTTCTTTGCTGCTTTCTTGGCCGACTTCTTAGGCGCAACCTTCTTACCAGCCTTCTTTACCATCTTGATCGGAGTTTTCTTGGCGGCCTTTTTCGCCGGTTTTGCCGCCGCCTTCTTCACCACTTTGATTGGAGCCTTTTTTGCGGCCACCTTCGCCGGCGCTTTGGGAGCAGGCTTGGGCGCAGGCTTAGCGGCCACTGGCTTCGCAGGCTTGGGCGGCGCCTTCTTCGCGGGTTTCGGCGGAGGAGGCGCGGTGGTGACCGTCGTCTCTTCCGGCTCGTTGTCTTCCACTTCGATCACTTCCTCGATTACGGAAATCGATTCAGGCTCTTCTTCTTCCTCTTCTTCCTCTTCGTATTCCTCGTCGTCGAGCGAATCGCCGAAGGAACCGTCTCCGTAGTCATCCATTTCGTCATCGCGACCGTAAAGAGTTTTATCGAAAGCCGTCATGTGTCCTCCTGAGGTTGCCGGACTCCGCTAACAAACGGAGGCAGCTCGCAAGGCTGATTAAAAGTTGAACTGCAAACGATGCCGCATCAACAGGCGCGCGATTATAGCACGGCAAAACAGTTCGCCGGTTGCCATGCCGCGGCATGCTCATACTGCGACGCGCCTTGTTGTATCAGATCAACCGCGACAAGGGAAGTGTGTAAACAGAGAAGAGTGATGAAGCTTACAGCCGGGGCGGCCGCGAGGTTACTTCCGGATTACCAGGACCTCGCCAGCGCGCAGGTTAGCGGACAAATTGGCGTTGTTCTTTTTCAGGCTGGCGACGGTCGTGTTGTAAGACTGGGCGATGCCGCTGAGGGTCTCGCCCGGCTTGACCTTGTGGACGGTCGCGGATTGGGTGGCGGACGACTGGGCGCCGGACTTCGCCGATTGGGCCGACTTGCCCTTCTTGCCTGACTTGCCTGGAGCCGGATCGCTGCCCCCAGAGGCCACTTCGGAGCCAGTTCCTCCGGCCACTGGTTTATAGATCACCAGGGTGCGTCCCACGGCGACGGTGTTGCCACGCAAATGGTTCCATTTGCGCAACTTGTCTACCGAAACCTCGTAGTCGTCGGCTATTGACCCCACCGTATCGCCGTTGCGAACCTTATAGTGAGTCGGCTTTTTGGAGTAGGCGACGGTCTCACCAGCCTTGCCGGGCGCAATAGGGATGATGAGCTTGGAGCCGTACTTGACCTCGTCGTCCGGAAGGTTGTTGGCCTCGGCAATCACGCCAGTCGAGGTGTGGTATTTGTGGGCGATGGAGGCGAGCGATTCGCCATACTCGACCCGGTGATACCGCCAGAAGGTGCGCATGTCGGGCGGAATCAATGCGATAGCGATCTCGTACTTGTCCTTGGACCCGGCCGGCAAGTTCAGAGTGAAGGTCTGGTCCTTGGGAGTGGTCAGACGCAGCAGGCTGGGATTCAGCTCCTGCAGGTAGTTCACCGAGGTGTCCAGACACTCAGCCACCAAGCGAAGGTCAACCGGGTAGTTGATGATGGCCTGATCCGAGGGCACCGGCTGGTCTGGGACTACGTTTTCCAGGCCGTACTGCGCGGGATTCTTGGCCATGATGGTGACGGCCACAATAATCGGCACATAGTTACGGGTTTCCTGGGGCAATACGCCACGGCGGTAGAGCTCCCAGAAATCGGCGTAGCCGGTGCGCTCCACGGCGTGCTGAACGGTCCCCGCCCCTGAGTTATAGGCGGCCATGGCCAGGTACCAGTCGCCGAGTTGGGCGTAGAGTTCCTTGAGATAGCGGGCGGCAGCGCGGGTGGATTTCTGAGGGTCCTGACGGTCGTCAACCCACCAGTTGCGCTCCAGGCCGTAGATGGCGCCGCTTCCCGACATGAATTGCCACATGCCGCGGGCACTGGCGCGCGAAACCGCCAGGGGCTGGAAGCCGGACTCGGCCATGGCGAGATAGATCAAGTCCTGGGGAACGCCCTCCTGTTTGAGTATCTCCGAGATCATGTCACGGTAGCGGCCAGCGCGGGCAAGGCCGTGCTCCAGGGTATGGCGTCCCTTGGTGCTGGAGAAGTAATTGATGAACATCGCGACCTGATCGTTGAGCATGAGCGGCAGGTCGGACTTGGTGGTCTTGATCTCGGCCTCAGCCTGGGCGCGGATTTTGGGATCGACGGGAAACGTGATGTCGTTGGCTTCATCGATGGGAGCGGGCTCGGAGCGCTGCTCGGTGAAGCCGTCGCCCTGCTGCAGCGCAGCCAGTTCGAGTTGCCGGACGCCGTCAACGATTTTGTCGAATTCGTGCTCCAGGCGCGGGTTGTCGCGAACTTCGATACTGCCGGACAGCAGGACGTTGAAGGCCTGGTCGAAGTTCTGCTTGGCGGCGTCGAGGTGTCCGGCCTGGTAGTCGGACTGTCCGGCGGTATAGAGCTTCTCAGCCTGCGCGATCAGGGCGTCAGTCGCCGCAGCCTGGGGATCGGGAGCGGCGGCCGGCTCAGCCACCGGCTGGGACGCGCCGGAGTTCGGGTTCGATGCAGCGACAGTTGGGGCAGTCGCCTGCGCTGGGAGCTTGGCGGCAGTCTTCTTGGGTTGGTCGGTTTCGCAGCCCGCGCTGAACAGCACGGCACACAGCAGGACAGGAGCAACCATGCACCTAAGGAACTTCATGACTGCGAAAAAGGTCTCCGGATGAAAGGATTGCAACCCGAAGGTGATGGTACTACGCGGGTAACAAGCGAATCAACGAAACGGGACGAGACGCAGGCGTGCGGTGTGGCGGTTGAAATACCCGAGTCTGTGCCCATTAGCCCGTCGCGGACCTCGGGCGCCTCGCGGATGCGGATCGGTCTTCTCCACTCCTTCGCAACGAACGAATGAAGGGAGCACCCGGCCGGTGCGATTCGCCGTTCAGTCGTCGTTGCAACGAACTGCGCGAAAGAGAAATCACCGCAAATTCATTCCACGTTGACTTGGCGTGGCTATGCTCAGAGCAAGTCCACGCCCCTCGTCGCAACCAAACCAATCGTCCCCATTGCAAAAGAATCTCGATGCCAAGGAGGCAGACTATGAGTGTGTTTTACAGATACGCGAGAATGTTCACCCTAGCGGTTCTTGTGAGCGTGATCTACGTGACCGCATGTGCCGCACAGAGTTTCAATGTGCAGGCCTTCTCTACAGGAACAGGCCTGGGAGCGACTTCACCGGATTCCGTCTCGTTCGGTGACGGATCAGTCTGGATCTCCTATCAGAACGGGGCGGATTCGACCGGACTGTTCGGATCCAGCACCGTGGTGCGCTACAGCCTATCGGGCGCAATCCAGAACAATTGGAGCATTGCGGGAAACGTTGACGGACTCAAAGTCGATCCCGCATCAGGCCTGGTTTGGGCCTTGCAGAACAACGACGGCAACTCGACGATGACAGTGATCAATCCGACCACGACCGGCACCACCTTATACACCTACGGCAACACCTATACCAACGTGGCCAACCGCGGATTCGATGACGCCGTATTTTCCAAAGGCAAAACCTTCCTGAGCGAGACCAATCCGACGGGTCCAACCGATCCAATCGTCCATCGATTGACCACTGGGCTGGCTTCGCCATTGCAGGTCTCCGGGATCCTGAACTCAACCTTCACGGGAACCAATCTGGCGACCGGCAAGGTGGTTTCCGACACGATCAACGATTCGGATTCGCTGGTGCTGACGCCGAAGGGCGATCTGGCGCTGACCGGCGAAGCCGACCAGCAGATCGTATTCATCCACAATCCTGGTCAACCTAGTCAGTCGCAAAGCTTTATCAATCTGCTAGCAGTGGGTGGCAACCCCATCAATGGAAAGGTTGATGACACGGCTTACGCAACCGCCACCACGGGATACTTTATCCTGTCCGACACGGGCGCCAACACGGTGTACAAAATTACCGCGACCGGCCTGACCGTAGGGTCGGTGTTTGTCGACGTGGGCAATGAATTCGGCTCTCTCGATCTCACCACCGGGATCGTGACGCCAATTTGGACAGGGACCAGTCCTCATGGCCTTGAATTCGTTCCCACGCTGGAACCCGGTACTCTGGTAATGTTGGCCTCCGGCGTGATTGGCTTGGCGGGCACGCTGCGCCGCAGACTCAACCGATAAGCTCGAGCCATCCTCAACCCTGAAGCGCCGGAGCGACGAACTCCAGCGCTTTTCATTTTAGAACGATCAGGTTTGCGACATGCTTGTGCCGCACATCGTAGACCAGAGAGAAGAGAGCCAGAGACGAAATCGAAGATGCCTCAGGCGCGGGCCAGCGCCGCTTCAAGATCGGCGATGAGGTCGGCGGCGTCTTCGATCCCAACCGACAGGCGCACCGTCGCAGGCGAGACGCCGAGCAGCTTCAGGCGCTTGGCGCTCAGTCCAATGTGGGAAGAAAGCACTGGATACGACAGGATCGACTCCACTCCGCCGAGGCTGGTCGCCAGATACCAGATCTTGAGCCTCTTGATGAAGCGATCGACCGCCGCCTCTCCGCCGCGCAGGTCGAAGGAGACCATCATGCCGTAATCCGTCATCTGGCGAGAGGCGAGTTCGTAGGCTTCGTGGCCGGCGAGTCCGGGATAGTACACGTGCGTGACCTTGGGATGCCGCTCCAGGGCTGAGGCGATGGCAGCCGCATTGCTGCAGGCGCGCTCCACACGCAGATGCAGGGTCTTCAAACCGCGTAACAACAAATACGCACAGCCGGGATCGAGGCATCCGCCGGTAAGAATCATCAGTTCGCGGGCGCGTTCCATCCACTTATTCGATCCGGCGAGCACGCCGGCGGTGAGGTCGCTATGTCCGCCGAGATACTTGGTGGCGGAATGCATCACAATGTCGGCACCGAGGGCGAGAGGCTTCTGCAGAACCGGAGTAGCAAAGGTGTTGTCCACGACGACGCAAGCCTTGCGCCGATGGGCGATTGCTGATAGCGCGGCGATGTCAGCGCAGCGCAAAGTCGGATTGGTGGGCGTCTCGAGAAACAACATGCGGGTCTTGCCCGTGAAGTAGCCCTGCGCGTTGCCGAGGTCGTGGTAGGGGATGAAGTGCGTCTTGATTCCGCAGCGTGCGAGCACGTTCTCGAAGAGCTTTACCGTGCCGCCATAAATATCGAGCATGGAGACGATCTCGTCTCCGGCCTGACAGGTAGCGAGAGCGGCGAGCAGCGTGGCGGACATTCCGCTGGCAGTGAACACCGCGGCGTCAGCGCCTTCCAGGGCCGCGACCTTGTCTTCGGCGGCTTTGACTGTGGGATTGCCGTATCGCGAGTAGAGATAGAAGTCGCGGTCGCCCTCGGCGTAGCGGCGCAACTCGTCGAGCGAGGGAATGACGAACACCGCGGTCTGCGCGATGGGCGTGGTCAACGGCGCGGATTGGCCGTGGCGATCTTCTCCGGCGTGAACACAGCGGGTGGCGTCGGCGAGGCGTTTCATGAGATTTCGATTGTAAATGGGGGACACGAACGGCGCCCTCCGAAGAGAGCGCCGAGATTAAGAAAGACAAGTCGAACTCCGCCGAGTAAAGCCCTACCAGGTCAGGCGCAAGGCGAACTGGAACTGGCGCGGATCGTACGACGCCGTGGGAGTGCCGGCGGAGTTCCAGATGGGGTTGACGTCGGCAATGTTGTTCTTGTTGATGACGTTGAACAGGTCCATGATGCCCTGAAGCTGGGCCCGCTCGCCGAGCTTGAAGGAGCGCGCAACGCGCAAGTCGTTGAACACGGTGGTGGGCTTGTTGCCGGCGTTGCGGGCGAGGTTGCCGTCGAGTTGCGGAACGACGCCGGTCACCAGCATGTCGGCGAAGCAGGTTGGGATGAGGTAGCCGGTGGGCGAATACTTCGATGCGGCCGCCACATCACCGCAGGAATCAGTCTGGCCGGCATGCGCGGTCATGGGACGGTCGGTCCCCGACGAGAAGTTCAGGTTCTGATCGAAGCCGCTGACGATATTGAAGGGTCGTCCGGTAGCCACTTCAATGATGGGAGCGACGGTCCAGTTGCTCAGCAGAGCTCCCTTGAATCCGGAACCCTGGCTGTTGCTCTGATAAACCGCGCTGAAAACAAAGCGCTGCCGCAGATCGAAGAGTGAGTTGGAGCGGTCTGCGTTGGGGTTGTAGTCGTCCTGCGGCTGCAGCGTGGCCTGCAAATCGGTGGAGTCGTCGATGGCGTGTCCCCAGGTGTAGGAAGCCAGCATTTCCCAATGTCCGGAGAATCGTCTGGTGGCGTTGATGGTGAAGGCGTTGTAGCTGGAAGTACCGTTGGAATAGTTCGCCACCATGTCGCTGAAGGGAATCACCTGGTTGCCGAAGCCGAGGTGGTAGTAGTTCAAGACTTGTTGGGCCAGGCCATTCACTTGCGCAGGGGCGTAGTACTGCAAGGTAGCGTTGAACCCGCTGGGACGGAAGAAGCTGACCAGCGCGGGAGGAATGTAGGCCCCGCACGCCGCGCTTCCACACTTGGCAGCCGCGTTCGGATTAACGCCCACGATATCGACGGCCAGCGGATTGTTGAAGAACGCGGCCTTCTGGGCTGGCGTCACCGAAGGGTCGGTCATGGCGTTGTACCAATTCTGCGTCAGAATGCTGCCGTACGAGGCATTGGAGTTGATGGGCCGGTTGAGGCGGCGTCCGCCATTGAAGTTGTACTGCAGCGACACGGAGAAGTTGTTTCCAAAGTCGTGCTCCACGCCAAAGTTAGCCTGATTGGAATAGAGGTACCTGAAGTTCGCAGCCGTGGGATAGCCGAACGGGAGCACAGAGAGCGGGACCGGCGGCTGGCCCGGAGTGAGAAAGTTCTGGTTGATCCAGACGGACTGGGTGTTGGGCGTGGGATCAAAGCGTTGCTGGTTGGGCAGGTAGGTGAAGCCAGCGGGCAGGCAGCCGAGTCGTCCGGCGAAGGAGTTGGCGGCATTGAGCGCGTTGGCAATGTTTGGCAACGAGCATTGGTTCAGGCTGCCGCCGAAGAGCAGAATTTGCGGCGCCTGGGTGCCGTCAGCGACTACCGAGTCGAAGACCAGCGCCATTAAGGGGTGGTCGAAGAAGATACCGTAGGAGGCGCGCATGACGGTCTTGCCGTCGCCAAAGACGTCGTACGCGACCCCGAGGCGCGGAGCGAAGTTCAGGTTGGAACGCGGTACGCCCTTGGTGATTCCGAGCGTCTTGTAAGCTGCACCGGCGAGCGCGGTGGACGGAGCATATTGCGGCAGGAACTCGACGTCATAACGAAGCCCGTAGTTGGCGGTCAGCTTGGGAGTCATGCGCCAGGAGTCCTGGGCGAAAAGGCCGATGGTGTTGTTGTTGAACGAGAGGTGGGGATTGCCGACACCCTGCGCCAGGTATTGCGGCAGAGCGGCACCGTACGCCTGAATGGAGTTGAGCGGAGGCGCGGTGGAACTGACGGACACCTGGCCAAAATTGTACAAACCGCCAAAGTTCACAGTGAAGTCGGCGGTCAGCGGTATCAGGTTGTAGTCCACACCGAACTTGATATTGTGCCTGCCCTTGGTGATGGAGAAGTTGTCGAGAAATTCCCAACGTTGCTCGATGCGGTTGACGTACGAGAAGGGCTCGCGACCGAGAAACCCGAAGCCGGGAATGTTGCTGGCCACGCTGCTGCCGTTGGGGGCGTTGGAATAGGTGTAGTTCAAGGAGCGGCGAGCGTATTGGAAGCGAAACTCGTTGACCTTGTTGCTGCCAAGGGTCCAAGTGTGCTCGGCGATGATGCTCCAGTCATGGAAGTCGTTGATGGAAGTGCGCGACCAGGCGTTCTGGCCGAAGTTCTGCGGGCCCTGGGCGTTGACCTGGATTCCGCTGGTGGTGAACGGACTGATGCTGCCACGTAACATCAGTTGCTGATTGTTGTTGAGCTTGTCGTCGAGACGCAGAGAGTAGATGTTACCGAATTCATGGACCGGGAAGTTTCCGAGAATCGACTGCAGTGGAACATAGGAGGCCGGAAGCGGGTCAAACTGGCCGGGGACGGTGGGGGCGAAGAATCACGACCCGAACCCGAGGAGTTTGGTCAAGGGGTTAACTCCGTATATGGCCACCGGGCCGCTGGTTCCGACCAGGGAAGCATAACCGATGGTGGCAGCGTTAATAGGAGCAGCACTGAGGAAGCCAGCCTGGGCGGGGGTCACGGGAGCGACAAACGATCCCGGAGGCAGATTGAGTCCGAGGGCGGCGTTGACGTAGCGCGTGACATCGGCCTGGGCGCTGAGTCCAAAGTTGTTGGCGCCGATATCGTTGAAGCCGCTCTCATGGCGGCTGGTCCCCTCGTAGGAGAAGAAATAGTAAGTGCGGTCCTTTTTAATCGGGCCGCCCATGGTCAGTCCGTACTGGGCGCGGGTGTAGGCCGGCTGATAGACGTTGCTGAAGTTGTTGGTCGCCTGGATATATCGATTGCGGAGATATCCGAAGGCACTGCCGTGGAACTGGTTGTTGCCGGACTTGGAGATGATGTTGATCACGCCGCCCGCCGCCTGGCCGTATTCCGCGGCGTAGCCATTGGTGAGGATTTGAAATTCCTGCACCGCATCTTGGGAAACAGTGGAGCGAATGCCGTTGGTGGAGTTGTCCACGGCATTGGTACCGTCGATGTTGATCAGGTTCGCGCGAGCGCGCTGCCCACCAATGTTGAGGCCGGAGGTGGGAGCGGCGCCGATGCTGGGGGCAGTGTCGCGCGCCAGTTGCGAATTGGTCAAAGCGAAACTGATGTAGTTGCGTCCGTTGATCGGCAGGTTCTCAATGCGCGTCTGGTCGATGGTGGTGGCCGAGGCGGTCTGCTGGGTCTCCACCAGTTCGGCCTCGGAGGAGACAGTGACGGTTTCTGTTGCTGCTGCGACCGAGAGTTGAACGCCGAGTTCAGCAACCTGGCCGATCGTGAGACGAACGGAGCTGTTCACCATCTTGGCGAAGCCGGCAGCCTCAACCGTGACCGAGTACACGCCGGGGGGCAGAGACAGCAGGATGGCCTGACCTTCGGCGCTGGTGGACGCCGTACGCGAAAAGCCGCGGCCAGACTCGGCGGCGGTGACGGTGGCCCCGCCCACGACTGCGCCCTTGGAGTCTTTCACGACGACGTGCAATTCGGAGGTCTGCACCTGTGCCATGGCACTGGCCAGTAGGCATGCAATGGCTATCAGCAAGGATCAGAGTCTGCGCGCAATGTTCATGATGTTCCCTTCAGACGGAGGATTTCATCCGGGTCCGGAACCTGACCCATGAGAGACACGGCGGTATGGGGGTTGGCGCAGCGTCGCCGCGCCGTGCGGTGGACGTGGAGGGTCATGGGCCGAATCATTTGATACTGGAGAAGAAAAACCTCTCCCCACAAGCGTTCGGTTTTTATAACAGCAAGGGGTGTTTAGGCAAGCACGAAATAAGAGCAGCAACGCCGGCTAGGTTTCGAACTTGATTCCGGAAGATGTGGAGACGGGCGAAACCAGGGCCCAGGCCATGCGCGGGGTGTTGTGGGCAATACCAACGCGGCCCTTGCAGTCGAGCAGGATGATGCCGCCATGTCCGTTGAGCCGCGACTTCAAATAGTAGAGCGCGCGCTGGGCGGCCTCCTGGGGCGCGAGCCCTTGTTCCACGCGGTCGGCCGTCCACTTACTAAGGACAAGTTTCATCATCGGCTCTCCCCAACCCGTGGTGGAGACAGCGGCACTCAGATTGTCGGCATAGCATCCGCAGCCGATCAGCGACGAATCGCCTACGCGCCCGGGAGCTTTGTTGAGCGTGCCACCCGTCGAAGTGGCGGCCGCAATGTTGCCGTCGCGATCCAGTGCAACTGCTCCCACGGTGTCGTGCGAACGCATGGGCCCGAATTCATCGGGCATCTGCAGATAGCCCTGCTTCTTGGCTTCGCGCAGGCGCTCGACTTCGCGCGGGATGATGAGGTCGTCGTTGGAGCACAGTTCGATGCCGTGCTCCTGGGCAAAGCGCTCGGCACCGGTGGCCACAAAATAAACGTGCGGACTGTCGGCGAGAATCTTCTTGGCGGCAACAATGGGGTTGCGCACGTGCTCGACGCACCCCACGCCGCCGGCGCGCAGGGTCGCTCCGTCCATCATGCAGGCGTCGAGTTGCACGCGGCCGTCCATGTTCAGGAACGAGCCGCGGCCGGCGTCGAAGGTCTCATCATCTTCCATGGTAACGACAGCGGCTTCCACGGCGTCGAGGCAGCTTCCTCCACGCTGCAGCGCCTGAAAACCAGCTGCTGCAGCAGCCTGTACGCCTTGCAGGTGGGTGTCAACTGCGTCATCGGGAATCGCCCACGCCCCGCCGTGCACCAGCATAAGAGGATTGGCAGCCAACGCAGACCTTTCAGAAGGAAATGACCCCGCGAAGCGAGGCAAACTCGAAAGCATAACAGATGGAGGAAGCAGCGAAGCGGCGCGCGTGACCGGGCGGATAAACTGGAGGCATGGGAGATCTGGGGCGCACGCTAGTGTTCGTAGGTGGACTGTTGCTGGTGCTGGGACTGGTGTTGATCCTGGCAGGCAAGATCAATCTGCCCATCGGACGCCTGCCTGGCGACATCGTCGTTCGCGGCAAGAACACGACGTTCTATTTTCCGCTGATGACGTCGATCGTGCTGAGCGTGATTTTGTCGCTGGTGCTGTGGGTGGTGAGCAGGATGAGAAGGTAGCAGTCAGCGGTTAGCAATTATTGAGAGCCGCACAACATAGTGACAGTCTTAAGAATTGTCATCAGGAGCGCAGCGAGGGATCTGCTTTCTGTCGCTGGCAGCGAAAAGCAGATTCCTCGCGGGCTGAAGCCTGCTGGGAACGACAAAAATAAAGGGCTTGTACGGCACGGCTGAAGCCTTGCCCTTTCACATCGCGTTTATGAAACCAGTTTCAGTGTTCATAATTTCAGGTTCCGCATGTACTCCGCGTCGACCTTGATGGCTTCCAGCGGAGGCATATCGAACTCCTCCTGCTCCACGAAGTAGTGTGTCATGTGGCCGCCCTTCTTCGCAGCTTCGAAGATGGGGCGGTAGTCGATGGTGCCGTGACCGAGTTCCGTGGACTGCAGCGGCTCCTTGCGATTCTTCAGGTCGAAGTCCTTCACATGCAGCATGGAGATTCGTGTCGGATACTTCGTGAGGTATTCCACCGGGCTGTAGCCGGCGACGGCGACCCATCCGCAATCCATTTCGAAGGTGACCAGGTCGGGATCGGTGAGCCGCATGAGTTCGTCATAGGCCACCACTTTGCCCAGCTTGCGGAATTCGGTGGTGTGATTGTGATAGCCGAAGTGCATGCCCTCGGCCTTGACCCTGCTTCCGATCTGGTTGTACTGTTCGGCGTTCCACTTCCAATCGTCGAGGGTGAAGGCCTGTACCCAGTCGTCGTGATATCCCGGATCCTTGGGCGACAGCCGCACGCGCGAGGGGTCTTTGAGCGAGGGCGACGAGCACACGACGTACTGCAACCCCAACTGCTTCGCGTAAGCGAGGATGGACTCCAACTGCGGCTGCAGCATCGCCAAAGGATAATGCGCGCTGACGCAACGCAAGCCTGCCGTGTCCATCGACTGTTTGAAATCTTGCGCACTCATGGCGTAAAACCCGGCAGCTTCCACTTCCGTGTATCCGGCGGCTGCGATTTGCTTCAATGTGCCTTCGAAGTCCGTGGGCAGTAGTTCACGCAATGAGTAAAGTTGCAAGCCGATGGGCAATCCCAGCGGATCAGCCGCCAGCGGGAGAGCGTCGTGGAATGCGATCGCCGCGACGGAAGCGGCACTGGCGAGTTTCAGAAAGTCCCTGCGCGAAGTTGTGGGCATGGATAGTTGGCCTCTCGACTAAGTCTAGGTCTCACATACACAGTGAAGCCCTGTAGTTTACATCCCCTGAAAGGTCAGCGCCTGTCGCGCTGGGTTACACTGCCTTGCAGAACACACTTTCATCATGGCCGACAGCGAACAACTCGGGCTGGCGTTTGCGGCCCCGCTGCGCAAGGTGTACGCGGTGCGCGAACTTGTCGCGGCCCTGCGCACGCAGGTGGAGCGCGCGTTCACCGACATTTACGTGGAAGGCGAGATCTCGAATTACCGTCCGGCGGAGTCGGGCCACTTGTACTTCACGTTAAAGGATGGCTCGGCACAGTTGCGAGTGGTGATGTGGCGAACGCAGGCGCGGCTGCTGCGGTTTCGTCCGGAGAACGGCCTGGCGGTGATTGCCCGTGGACGCGCCACCATCTACGACGAGCGGGGCGATCTGCAACTGCAAGCCGAGATGCTGGAGCCGAAGGGCGCGGGCGCATTGCAGCTGGCCTTCGAGCAACTCAAGGCGAAGCTTGCTGCTGAGGGATTGTTCGATGCGGGACGCAAGAAGCCAATTCCCACGCTGCCCCGTTGCATCGGCGTGGTGACGTCGGCGCGCGGCGCAGCGCTGCAGGACATCCTGAACATTTTGCGGCGGCGGCATGAATCGGTGTCGGTGCTGATTTATGACGCGAGGGTGCAAGGCGAGAGTGCTGCGGCTGAGGTGAGCGCTGGGGTGAAGCACTTCAATCGTGCGCGCAACGTGGACGTGATTGTTGTGGCGCGTGGCGGCGGTTCGTTCGAAGACCTGTTCGCTTTCAACGACGAGGCGTTGGCGCGCACCATCGCCGCGTCGAAGATTCCAGTGATCTCCGCAGTCGGGCATGAGACCGACTTCACGATCTGCGATTTCGTGGCCGATCTACGGGCGCCCACGCCGTCGGCGGCGGCTGAACTGGTAATCCAGTCAAAACACGAGCTGGCGGAACGGCTGGCGATGTTGCGTGACCGGTTGCGACAGGCAATCAGCTACAAGCTGTTGCGATGGAACAATGCTTTGTCGCGGCTGGCGCAGCACTCGGCGCTGGTCCGCATGCCCGACCAGGTGGCGCGACGTCAACAGCGGTTAGACGACTTGCTGCACCGCATGGAACAGGCGCAAAGGCGCAACCTGAACGGCCTGCGGCGGCGGCACGAGTCGCTCGATGTGCGCTTGCGGCATCAGGACATGCGGGTACGACTGAGCGCCATGCGCCACCAGTTGGAGGCGCACAGCAGTGAGCTGCAGCGGCAATCGGAACGGGTACTGGCCGGAAAGAAGACGCGTGCCGAAGATCTGACGTTAGCACTAGGGCGCGCAGCCGAAACGATTTTGTTAAGGCGACGCTCGCGTTGGGAGCTGCTGCACAGTAGCCTCTGCGGCCTGTCACCCAAAGCGATCCTGGCACGCGGATATGCGCTGGTATTCGATGCGACGGGCAACCTGGTGAAAGACACTTCGCAACTGAAACGCGGCGACGCAATACGCGCTCAACTCGGACGGGGAGAATTCACCGCCAAGGTGAACCAGACCAAACTGGATACTGACACAGAGTAGGACATCCAGCATTTCGCGAAGCAAGCCATATTCGCCACATGGCGCTGCATTAGAATGAAGACAGGCGCAAGCCGCGCCCCGCGAAAGGACCGTAAATGTTGCAGGGCCTTGGCCGCATTCCGACGATATCGGTGACATCCGTCATCGACATTGTGTTTGTGGCGCTCGTGATTTACGGGTTCCTGAAGCTCTTGAAGCGGACACATGCGATGCCGGCGCTGCTGGGTGTTGCGGCAGTGGGGTTCGCGTTGTACGCGGCGCACATCGAGCAACTGAAGACCATCGACTGGCTGGTGGCGGCGGTGCTGCCGCTCGCGGTATTCGCGTTGATCGTTGTCTTTGCTCCCGAAATCCGCCACGCGCTGGGCCGCCTGGGGCGCAGCTTTTCGATGTCACGCCTGGGCGGACGCGGGGCTGAAACCTATGACGACATCGTGCTGGCGGCCAACCTGTTTGCCAAGGACCAGACCGGCGCGTTGATCGTCATCGAGCGCCAGGACGGGCTGGGCAATTACATTGACAGCGGCGTGGCGCTGGACGCGAACTTGTCCTACGACCTGCTGGCAACCATTTTTCTGAAAGACGGCCCGCTGCACGATGGCGCGGTGATCGTGCAAAAAGACCGCATTGCGGCTGCGGCATGTTTTCTTCCACTGGCGACGGACCCACAACTGTCGAAGCAACTGGGAACGCGGCATCGCGCCGGCATCGGGATTACCCAGGAGACGGACGCAATTGCCGTGATCATTTCCGAGGAGAGGGGAAGCATTAGCGTCGCTTCCGGCGGAGACATGGAGCGCGACATCACGGTCGAGCGTCTGCGGGAGCGCATCGGCGAGTTGCTGCGGCGCTATATTCCGCATACTACATTGCCGACCTCGGCGACCGAGCCAGAAAGCGTGACACCGGCTTCCGAACGGGTGGCGCAGGACAAGGGTGTTGCGAACGGGGCGGAACTGTGAGGACACGCGATTTCTTCCGCGATTACGTGCTGCACAACCTGGGGCTGAAGATCCTGGCGGTAGTGATCTCGGTGGGGTTGTGGTGGGTGGTGTCGCGCGATCCGACGGTGGAATCGATTGTGACCGCTCCCATCGAATTTCTTCATGCGCCCGAGAACCTGGTGATGACGGCGGACAGTCCCTTCGAGATCCACGTGGCAGTAAGCGGGCCGGAGCGCATCATTCGCTCGATGGACCAGGCGGAGATCAACGCCGTCATCGACCTGGCCGGAGTGAAGCCGGGTGAGCGCACGTTCGACCTGGGCCCGAGACAAATCCACGTGCCGCGGGGAGTGAAAGTGGAGCGAGTCGTTCCCTCGCAGATTCACATCGAGTTCAATCCAAGTGCGACACGCACGGTTGAGGTGCGTCCGCGGGTGATTGGCACGTTTGTCAGCGGGTATGGCATAACCGACGTCACGCCCGAGCCGGCTACCATTACGATCGAAGGGCCGGCGAACCGGGTGAACGCGATCGAAACGGCGATTACCGATCCGGTGGACGCGACGGGTGTGATGGGCAAGGCGACCTTCACCACGCATGCCTATGTGCTCGATCCGTTGGTACGGATTCAGCATCCGGCGCCGATTCACGTCACCGTGACGACAGGAAAATCATCCAGGGGAGCAGGCCAGCCTTGAGCTCTACGCCGCAGAAAAACTTCAAGCGACAATTATTTGGAACTGATGGAATTCGCGGCGTGGCGGGAGAGTATCCGCTGGACCGCACGACAGTGTACGCGATTGGCCGTGCCCTGGGGCAGCGGTTGGCGGAGCGCGACCACAATGCGCGCGTGATTATCGGGCAGGACACGCGGGAGTCGAGCGCGTGGATCAGCGAAGCGCTGGCGGCAGGACTGGAAGCCTCGCGCGCAAAAGCATTCAGTGCGGGCGTGATCACCACGCCGGGTGTGGCCTACCTGGCACGGGAGAACCAGTATTCCGCAGGCATCGTGATCTCGGCCTCGCACAATCCGTGGTACGACAACGGCATCAAGGTTTTCGGGGCCGATGGCTACAAGCTCTCTGACGAATTGGAGCATGCCATCGAGGCCGACATCTTCGCCCACATCGAACAGTTGGGGGCGGGCGCTTCCAAGGCTGATGCCTCGGGTTACAGCATGTTGCCGGGCGACGCTAAACTGCGCGCGCAGTACGCCGAGTGGCTGGCGTCGCTGGTGGGCACGGGAAGCTTTGGCAAGCTTCGCGTGCTGGTCGATTGCGCCAACGGTGCAGCCAGCAGCGTGGCTCCGCTGGTGTTCAAAGACTGCGACATCGAGGCCGACTTTCTGCACATCGATCCCAACGGCCGCAACATCAACGCTGGTTGCGGAGCGCTGCATCCCGAGCATATGGCGGCGGAAGTCAGGAAGTCGAACGGTAAGTACGATCTCGGCATCACGTTTGACGGCGATGCGGACCGTGCGATGTTTTCTGACGCCACTGGCAACGTGGTAAATGGCGACGGCGTGCTGCTGCTCGCTGCGCGCGACATGAATGCGCACGTGCTGTTGCATAACGACACAGTGGTGGCCACCACCATGTCGAATATGGGACTGGAAGCGGCGCTCAAACGCAGCGGCATCCGCATGCTGCGCGCGGCGGTGGGCGACAAGTACGTGCTGGAAGAGATGATCAAGACGGGTGCCACATTGGGTGGCGAACAGTCGGGGCACATTCTCTTTCGCGACATGGACACCACGACCGGCGACGGCATTCTGACCGCGCTGCGGGTGATGGAGGTGGTGGCGCGCTCCGGAAAGCCGCTGGCCGAACTTGTGTCCGACATGAAGGTTTTTCCGCAGCGCATCGAGAACGTCAAGGTGCGGGAGAAGCTTCCCATGGAACAGTTGCCGCCGGTGATGGAGACCATCCGCGCAGCGGAACACGAGCTCGATGGCAACGGCCGCGTGGTGGTGCGCTACTCGGGCACGGAAAAGCTGGCGCGCGTGATGGTGGAAGCCGAATCGGAAGAAGCCATGGAGCGCCACGTAAAGACGATCGCAAGCGCACTGCAGGCGGCGATTGGCGCGTAGGACGCGATTCCGGTTTCCCCGCCTCTACGGCAATCCAGCGTGGGGTACTTCGACCTTCGTCATTTGGATCGAGGCTCGGTGGTTCGCGGACGCCTCAGCCTTGTGGAAGGTGGGCGCGACGCAGGCGAATAGCGTGCGGCCGTCATCACCGCCCAGCATGCAGGCGAACACGCCGATGCCAGCGGTCTTGCGCTCCTCCAGGATGCGGCCACCCTCGGCTACTCGAATCAGCCGGCTATGAGTGGCGTCGGCGACCCACACCGCGCCTTCTGCGTCGAGGCAGATCCCGTCGGGTGCCACGGTGAGTTGAGCGAGCGCCTCACTGAAGTTAGTGGTGGTCGGAGGATCGCCGAAGGCAGCCCAAGTCCGACGCTCTCCCAGCGAACCCGCGGTGACTTCGAAGGCGCTGAGCCGGTTCATCATGGATTCGGCAACGATCAGCGTGCGGCCATCGGGCGTGAGCACCATACCATTAGGGAAGCCGAGTTCGTGGGCCACCACCCGAGCTGTGCCATCGGGTTCAACGGCAATGAGGACGGTGCTGCGGGTCGGCGAGCCGTCCTCGAGATCGAACCCGAAGTTGCCCACCCAGGCGCGACCGTCGTGATCGACGAGCATGTCATTGCAGTGCCAGTGGGCGAGCGCGTACAGATCGGCATGCTCGACGATTGAACCGTCGGCCTCACGGCGCAGGACTTTGCGGTCGCGCATGGACACGATCAGAATGCGCCCGTCAGGCAGGAAGCCGAGGCCCGAGGGTTGGTGCGGAACATGGGCCACGGTATCAACCGTGCCGTCCATGGCCACGGCAAGGACGCGCTGGGTGTAGAAGTCAGAAACGTAGAGTCGGCCATCCTGCCATCGTGGGCACTCGGTGAACGACAAGCTGCTGATGAGGGTCGTGAACTCCGGCATCATGCTCTACTCCAAATCCCGCCAGTTCGGTCCGACTCCTATTTCCACCTTCAGCGGAACCTTCAATTCGTAAACGTCTTCCATTTGCTGAGTGACGAGTTGCTTCATCACGTCAAGTTCGTTTTCCGAAACTTCGAACACGAGTTCGTCGTGAACCTGCAGCAGCATGCGCGATTGCAGCTTGCGCTGGCGCAGCTCGGTGTCGATGCGAATCATGGCCAGCTTGATGAGGTCGGAGGCGGTGCCCTGCAGCGGCGTGTTAACGGCGGTGCGCTCGGCAAAGCCGCGCAGGTTGGGGTTCTTGCTGAGTATGTCGGGGATGGGCCGGACGCGCCCGAACAGCGTCGCAACCTTCAATTCGGCACGCGCCTGCTCGAGCGTGCGGTCGATGAACTGCCGCACCCCCACGTACCTCTCGAAGTAGGCCTCGATGAAACGCTTGGCTTCTTTCTGGTCGATGCCGATTTGCTGCGACAGCCCAAAGGCCGACAGGCCATAGACGATGCCGAAGTTGACGGCCTTGGCGCGGCGGCGATGCTCGGGGTCGACGTCATCGGCCGGCACGACGAAGACCTGCGAGGCGGTGAGGGTGTGAATGTCGTCGCCGCGGCGGTAGGCCTCGACCAGCAGCGAGTCGGCGGAGAAGTGGGCGAGCAGGCGCAACTCGATTTGCGAGTAGTCGGCGGCGAGCAGCAGATTGCCGGGTTCGGCGACGAAGGCGGCGCGAATCTCGCGGCCCAGCTCGGTGCGGATGGGAATATTCTGCAGGTTGGGATTGATGGAGGAGAGGCGTCCGGTGGCCGATCCGGCCATGTTGAAGGTGGTGTGCAGGCGGCGGGTGCGCGGATTGAGCAGAGCGGGCAGCGCGTCCACGTAAGTCGATTTCAGCTTGGTGAGCTGGCGGTATTCGAGGACGAGCTTGGGGACTTCATGTTCAGAGGCAAGGCCTTCGAGGACATCGACCGCGGTGGAAATGATCTTGCCCTTGCCCGACTTGAACGGCTTGGTCAGGTTCAGCTTGTTGAACAATACGTCGCCCAGTTGTTTGGGCGAATTGATGTTGAACTCGACGCCGGATTTCTCCCAGATTTCGCGGGCCTTCTGGCTGGCTTCGCGCTCCAGGCGCTGCGACATTTCGGCGAGCACTTCGGTGTCGATTTTGATGCCCGCGGCCTCCATGCGCACCAGCACGGGAGACATGGGGAGGTCGATGTCGTCGTATACCTTTATTAGGCCGGCAGTACTTACTTCTTCGCGCAATTTTGCGGCGAGGCGCAGCGTGAGGTCGGCGGCTTCGCCGGGGGCCGCGCCCATCTTCAGGTTGAAAGTGCGGAGCGCGACGTCGGCCAGGCCATATTTCGTGTAAGTCGGGTTGAGCAGGTAGGCGTAGAGCAGGGGATCGTGCTGCACGCCTGCGAGTGCGATGCCGCGCTCGGAGAAGGCGTGGGTCGCGGCCTTGGAGTCGTGAATCGCCTTGAGAATTGCTGGGTCGGCGAGCGCTTTTGTTAGTGGCTGGGCGACGGAGGAGTCGTCGAGGGCCAGCGAAAGCGCGGAGCCATGTTTGGCGGAGAGTGCGAGGTGAAGCTGCGAAGGGACGGCGGCGGCAGTTTCCGACGCGGCCGACAGCGACAGCTGCGCGTCGACCGCTTCCCCAGCCTCCGCGTCGTCGGAGGCGGCAGGCGTTTGGCCGGAGCTTTCCAGCGCGATGGCAAGCACACTGCCAGGCTTCTTGCGGACGGCGGTCAGCACCGCTTCCACATCCGCGGCGGATGCCGCATCGCGGTAGTCAGTATCACCGAGTTCGGCACCCTCGCTGAGGAATTCCCGCGTAAGCGTGTTGAACTCAAGTTCGGTGAACAGCGCGCGCGCGGCCTCGGGATCAGGCGGTTGCGCGAGCATCTTGGTGGGCTCGAAGTCCACCGGGACGTCGGTGTGGATGGTCACCAGCTCTTTGCTGAGCAACACCATGTCGCGATTGTTCTGCAGCGACTCGCGATAGGTCTTGCGCTCCACCTCGTCGGCGTGCTCTAGTGCGTTCTCGACGGTGCCGAAGCGCTGGATCAACTCGACCGATCCCTTGTCGCCGATGCCGGGAGCGCCGGGAATGTTGTCGACGGCATCGCCGCGCAGGGCCATCACGTCAACCACGCGCTCCGGTGGAACGCCGAGAATTTCCTGCACCTTGGCGGGGTCGGAGATGAGGTTGTCCTTCGGCGGATTTAGCACCCACACGCGATCGTTGACCAACTGCATCATGTCCTTGTCGCTGGAGACGACCAAGACGGAGTAGCCGTCATCGGCGGCCTTGCGCGCCAGCGTGCCGATCACGTCGTCGGCCTCGAACCCGGGGGCCTCGAGGATGGGAATGCGATAAGCCTCCAGCGCCCGGCGAATGTAGGGAAGCTGTTGCGCCAGGTCGGCGGGCATCTCGGCGCGGTTGGCCTTGTAGCCCCGGTACTCGACGTCAACGTAGGTCTGGGTCTTGGCGTCGAACTTGCGGTGGCTGGGCATGGCCGCAGCCTGCTCGTCGCGGAACGTAGGTCCAGTCAGGTCGAACGCGGCAACGATATAGTGCGGGTCGAAGTCGGCGCGCAGCTTGCGCAACATGTTGACGAAGACGAATGTCGCGCCCGTCGGGAGTCCGGCCTTATTGGACATGGGCCGTTGTCCGCCCATGGCGTGATAGGCGCGAAAGATAAAAGCCATCGCGTCGATGAGGAAGATGCGTCCCTTGGAACCGGCAGGCTCAGCGGGGAGCGCGGGAGCGGTCTCGGGCCTGGCAACTGCGTCAGGGTTGGCGGATTGTTTCTTCGCGGGCAAGCGAGAATTCTACCAAGAGGACAGTTTCGAGTCTCAAGTTTCGAGTTTGAAGAAAATCAAAGGCGACCACGGATTCGCACGGATACCACGGATCTCACGAGTGGACTTACTCCACGAACACACAATCCCCATAGGAGAAGAAACGATACCGCTCTCTCACCGCATGCTCATACGCGGCGAGGGTGCGTTCGCGGCCGGCGAAGGCTGAGACCAGCATGATCAGGGTGGACTTGGGCAGGTGGAAGTTGGTGAGCAGGGCGCCAACCAGGCGGAAGTCAAATTCCGGATAGATAAAGATGCCGGCCTCGGCGGATTGCGGGACGATGCGGCCGTCAGGGGACTGGCGGGCGGCGGCCTCAAGGGTGCGTACGGTGGTGGTGCCGACGGCGACGATCCTACGTCCCGCATCGCGCGCGCGTTGGATTTGTTCCGCGGCTTGGGGTGAGATCGAAAACCACTCACGATGGATCTTGTGCTCTTCGACCACTTCGACGCGGATGGGCTGAAAGGTGCCGAGTCCGACGTGCAGCGTGACCTCGGCGGTTTCAATGCCGCGGGCGCGGATGCGGTCGAGAATTTCGGGCGTGAAGTGCAGTCCTGCGGTGGGAGCGGCGACGGAGCCCAGCGGCCGGGCATAGACGGTCTGATATTGCTCGCGATCGAGTGGTGTGTCGGGGCGATCGATGTAGGGCGGAAGCGGGATGTGTCCGATGCGCTCAAGCACGGCGAAGAAATCCGCGACAGGGTCGAAGCGGAGATGGCGCTCGCCAAATTCGCCGCGGGCGACGATCCCGGCGGCGAGTTCGTGCGACTGCCCGGTGGCGTCGTGGCCGAAGTAAATGCGCTCGCCGATGCCCAGCTTGCGTCCGGGATGCACGAGCGCCTCCCAAACATTGGGCTCGGTGGAGAGCTGGCGTGTGAGCAGCACTTCCACCTTGCCGTGCAGGAATTGCCCGGCAGCCGGGTTGGACGGGGAAATCGGCTGTGCCCGCGAACCGCTGCGGTGTCCATAGAGCCTTGCCGGTAGCACGCGCGAGTTGTTAACTACCAGTAAATCGTCAGGGCGAAGCAGATCAGGGAACTCGTGAAAGTTGGCGTCGCGCAAGCGGTCGCTTGCACGATCCACGTGCAACAGGCGGGCCGCAGACCGGTCAGCGAGCGGCTGTTTCGCCACCAATTCCTCGGGAAGGCGATAGTCGAAGTCAGAAACCAGCACAGACCGATTATGCCTTACGCGAAATCCCGAAAAGGGAGAGTTCAGGCTTTTGCGGAATTCTAAAACTGGGGTACGATAGAGAGACTGGGGATGTGTACCTCCATCGGTTCCAAGGCATGAAGACAGAACAAGATCATCGGGATGAGATCATCCGCTTCGGCAAGTTACTGCACCAGACTGGCCTGGTAGCGGCGACGGATGGCAACCTCTCCGTGCGCCTGGGAGGCGGCAGGTTTCTGTGCACGCCCACGCTGATGAGCAAGGGCTTGATGGAGCCGGACGACCTGGTCATCGTGGATGCGCACGGGCAGCAGATCAGTGGATCTCGCGGCGTATCGAGCGAGTTCGCAATGCACCTGTTCATCTATCGCAACCGGCCGGACGTACGCGCGGTGGTGCATGCGCATCCTCCGACCGCGACGGGATTCGCGGCCGCTGGCATTCCGCTGGACAGCGCGCTGTGCTCGGAAATCGTGATCACGCTGGACAAGGTCCCGCTGGCGAACTATGGCACGCCGGGCACGCCGGAACTGGCGGAGGCATTGGCCCCGTTGATCGCCGACCATGACGCGATCCTGATGGCGAACCACGGTGTCGTGACCTACGGCGAAGACCTGCTCACTGCCTATATGAATATGGAGACGGTGGAGCACTATGCCAAGATTGCGCTGGTTACCCACATGCTGGGAAAGCAGCAGCCCCTGAGCGATACGCACGTAAGCAAGTTGCGCGAAATCCGGCTGAAGTACCACGCGCAGAACCACGTCGGCGCAGGGCGAGGCGACGACTAGTTCAAGTGCAATTTGCAGGTCACACGGGGCGCGAGCAAATCGCGCCTGATTTTTTGCGCGCCTCATTCCCCGCCCAATCGGAAGCGCAACCCCGCGCGGAAATTCGCCTTTAGCGCGGGATAGCCCAGCACCTCGTTGTAGTGATTGTTGAGCGCGTTGCCGACGTTCGCGTAGGCAGTGACGTGGTGCGTCACGTTGTACCATCCCCCGAGATCGACGCGCGCATATCCGGCGGCGTAGTAGATGGGCGAAATATATCCGAAGAGAAAGTCAGAGTCAGGACGGCGACCCACTGCGACCGCACCAATGGTCGCGCCGAAGCGAGGACGGACGTAGGTGAACAGAGCCGTGCCAGCATGCTTGGGACGGCGCAGGAGCGGCGCGCCCACACCGTAAATCAGCGGATCGCAGAACGGAGGGTCGCAAAGCGGCGCTTCGAGTATCTGCGTTGAGGTGTAGGTGTAGGCGCCGGTGAACGAGAAGCGGCTGGCGATCTGGCCGCGCAACTCGACCTCGGCTCCGTGCGACATCGACTTGTTGAAGTTGACGTACTGGCTGGTGAAATCGACCGGGTTGGTCTGATACTCAATCTGGTTGTGGAACTGGTTGTCGTAGTAGAGAGCGCTCAGCGAAAGCTTGTTGCCGAAGAATCCCTGCTCGACACCGGCTTCCCAAGAGCGGTTCTGTTCAGGTTGCAGATTCGGATTGGGCAGTGTGGGGTAGGTTCCCGAGATGCCGAACGACTGCTGAAAGCTGGGCGCCTTGATGCCCTCGGAGTATCCTGCGCGCAAGCGCGTTCCACTGAAGGTCTCATTGCCCTGCAGAAGCAGGAATGACACCGAGGCGCGTGGCACGACCTTGTTCCCGAAACTAGAGTTGTTAACGAAGCCAATGCCCGCCAGCGCCGATACCCGTTTCCAGGTCAGAAGTTCCTGTCCAAACAGATAGTGGTTGAAGCGCCGTCCGTGGGTGTCGCTGACGGAAAAATAAGGCGTGCCCGGAGCGAATTCGGAATGGATGAAACCGTTCTCGTCTTCGAAGGTGTAACCCACGGTGGTTTGCGCCCATGGGCGTGGCGTCCATTGTCCCTGATAGCTGAAGCCAGCGCGATTGTACTTGCTGAGGTTGGAGAAGGGGCTGTCGATAAATTCGCGTCCGGGATCGACGGTAGCCTGCGAATTGGCCTGCAGGTGGTTGTACTCGAAACCGGCGAAGGTGTGCTGCCAGGCTCCGGGGCCGCTAACGGAGAGCTCGGCGCTGGCAAGGAAATTGTTCTGGTGCGCGAGCTGATTGGAATTGGGCGGCAAAACCGGATTGCCATTGAACCACCAGTTCGACTGGACGCCCGTCCAGTTGTTCGAGTGGCGAAGCCGCAGTCGAAGGGCAACGCGCTGCGAGAAGCGAATGCCGACATTGCCGCCCAGGAGTCCGTTGGAATAGGTGTCGTTGATACCTTGCCCCTGGGTATTGAACTGATTGAGGAAGAAGTTGTAGTCGTAGATCTTGTCGGCGCCTGCCACCGATGCGTATCCATTGGCGGTAGAGAAGGTTCCGCCATCAGCGCCGAATTCGAACACCGGCTTCAAGGCCGTACCGGTCGTGGTCCAAAGTTGCACCACGCTGGTCATGGCGTCGGTACCGTAGATGGTGCTGTCGGGGCCGCGCACGACCTCCAGCCGCTGGATGTTGTTCATGGGCATCACGCCGAAGTCATAGAAGCCGCCGGGATCGTTGACCGGTACTCCGTCGATGAGGACCTTGTTATAGCTGGATTCGCCGCCGCGCACGAACAGGCTGGCCTGGCTGCCGCGGCGCCCGCTAGTATTGACGATCGCTCCAGGAATGTAGCTGAGGGCGTCGGCAGCGGCGGGCGGATTAAGCAACGTGAGTTGATCGCTACTAAGAAAATCGAGCGAGACTGCCGTCTGGTTTACGGTGGTGGGCGTTGCCGTAGCCGAGACTACGACAGTCTGAGGAGTGGTCGTCAGCTTCAGCCGCACGACTTGAGGTTCGGTCTGTGGAACGGCGACTAGCAGCGACTGCGCCGCGAATCCGGGTGCGAGAATGACCGCCGTGTAGGTTTCATTGGGCAGATTGTTAAACGATACGGAGCCATCGCCGGAAGTCGTGAGAATCCCCACGCCTGCGTTATCGCCGGAGCGGAACAGCGTCACCTGCACTCCAGAGACGCGATCGCCGGAGGGGCTTTGCACAATGAGTTTCAAGTCGGCAGCGAACAGCGCGCTGGTTGTCAGGAGCCAGAAAAGGACGATACCAATGCGGGTCAACACTCCTCCTCACGCGAAAGGGGTTGGATGAAGGTTCGCGCCGGTCTCCTGACTTGCGAGTTGCGATGCAGACATCGCGGACAACGACGGAGGCCTTCCCGTTTGCACAGTGGCCTGGCGCCAAACAGCTCGCTTACAGTTGCGCGGCAGCGCGGGATTCACACCCGCTTCCCTGTTCCGCCCAGTGGCGGAACGCGCGAACCAAAATCGTGAATGATCTGGAAAGAACAACCTGGGACGGAAATTTGCCTCAGGGGAAAGCTTGACTGTATCGGCCGGGGCGAAGCAGTGTCAAACCCGAGATGAGGAAAACTGTGACTCCGCGTAAGCAGTGATGCGTTCGAGGGCTTCCTGCATCTCGACGTGCGCCTCCGCCAGTCGCGCGAAGTCGGCGTCGGCAGGAACGAAGATCTTGCGGGCGACACGCACGTACGCCCGCGAAAACGGCATGGGAATCATGAACCCGTCCCAGGTGTTGAGTACCCGGGCTTTTTCCATCGCCACATAAAACGCCGTGATGGGGACGCCGGTTGTGCGGGCGAGCAGCACAGGCCCTCGTTTGGCGACGAAGCGTGGCCCGCGCGGACCGTCGATGGTGAAGGCGACTCCGCCTCCGTTCGTCACGAGTGTGTGCATCTCGAGCAGGCCGCGCTGGCCTCCGCGCGAACTGGAGCCGCGCACCGGTATGTATCCCATGCGGTGGATTACGCGGGCGATGAGTTCGCCGTCAAGGCTGCGGCTGGTGAGCACCGCAAGGTTGCGATGGCGGAAAATCCACGCCGCTCCGAGCACGCAACGATGCCAGAAGGGAAAGATTCCGGGATGAATGTTGTCCAGGCTGCCAATCGAACCCTCTTCCCACGAGAAGGTCACGCGCAGCGTCGGCCCGATGAGGTAGAGGAATGCCGGGACGATCCACGAGACGAGCCAGAGTTGCAGGCGCTGGAGCACGGTGAACCGGCGGTCGCCGGAATCTTCAACGGCGGTACTGGATTCGAGGGGCACGGGAAAATTCTAAATCAGTGGCTAGCGGGTAGTGGTGAGTGGCTAGAGAAGCAAGTTTCAAGTTTCGGGTTTCCAATGTCGAGTGAGGTGATGGGAAGGGTTTTTGAAGAGATAGGGGTGCCTTCGATTCACGCGCCAGCATGTTTGTGGGGAGTACTGAAAAGCGACTGGGTGTCGGAGCAACAGCAGCCGGCCCGTTTGCAGTGGGCTAGTTCAATTGTAGTCACGGGTGCGTCGTTACAAGCCAAGGTAACCTTGACTTCTCAAGCATAGTCAACGTCACTTTCAATGCCACGGCCACTCCAGAGCCTGGCACGCTGATCATGTTCGGCTCAGGGATCATTGGCTTAGCAGGCGTTCTGCGTCGCAAAATCAGTCTGTAGTTGATCTGATTCTTGAATATAGACTGCCGGGGAAATGCTCCCCGGCTTGTTGGTGCACGCTCACCGCACCTCGTCTTTGATCGACGCCCAACGACAGCAAATGTGCTTCATCCCGAGTACTTCAGCCAGCGCCGCAAGTCCGGCAAAGTCGGACGCTTGCCATACATCAGGATGCCCACCCGATAGATGCGTGAGGAGAGTCCCAGCAGTCCCCATGTAGTAAGAAGCATCAGCGCGACGCACAGAATGATCTGCCATGCCGGCGGCGTCTCTACCATGATGCGGACGAACATGAGGATTGGCGCGAAGAACGGAACCATGGATGTCCAAAACGCCAGTGGCGAATTGGGGTGTTGCAGGACCGGCGTGCTCAACACAATGGCGAAAATGATGGGCAGCATGGCCGGCCACTGCACCTGTTGCGCTTCCTGGTCGGAGTTCACCATCGCGCCCAGCGCAGCATACATCGTCGAATAGAGGAAGTAGCCGAGGATGAAGAACACGGCGAAGGCGACCATGCCCGCCATCGGAATGTGGATGTTGAACATCATGGAATGTGACGCCGCCAGTCCGGGCAGGGAAAAGGCAAGCCCAACCAGAAGCCAGACCATGGTCTGAGTCAAGCCGACCGCGCCCACGCCGATGATCTTTCCGGCCAGCAGTTGTTTCGCGGTTACCGAGGAGAGCAGAACCTCGAGAATGCGCGAGCTTTTCTCCTCGATGATGGAGCGCATCACCGCGAATCCGTACACCAGCACGTTCACATACAGCAGCATGACCATGGTGAACGAGACCAGGAACACGGAGATGCCGCTGGCTCCTTCCTTGCCTTTCTCGATGCGGATGGAGTCGAGGTCGATGGGCTTGAGCAGGGTCTCGACTTCCGCGTCGCTCATGCCCTTCTGCGCCAACTGGCGCTTCACCATCGCTGACTGAACCGCATTGCGCAATTCGATGCTTTCGCCAAAGTCGGTCACATCCCTGGCGTTGTAAACCACTTTGCGACTGGTCAGGTCGCTGTCGGTGAGCCAGAGGAAGCCATCGATCTTACCGTCGGTAATCTGCTGACGCAGGGAAATGCGCTCAGCGTCCGTGGTGTTGCTGTCAATGTCGATGGCGTAGTGCGGAGCCAGCGGTTTCTGACTCGACAATCCCGGTTCAGCTTGAGGCTGCGGGGCCTGATTGTTCGGCTGCTGCGGGGCGATCAACTGCAGTTTCACGGCCTCGGCGATTTCGGAATTGGTGGCCACCAGCACGATGTGGCGCGTGCCGCCGGATTTCATGTCAGAAAGCATGGCGGGTATGAGGATCGTGGATGCCATGAAGACCGGCATCAGCAGGGTCATGATGATGAATGCCTTGCTGCGGATGCGTTCCAAGTATTCGCGCCGGACGATCAGCCAGGTGTTATGCATTTTGGCCCACCACATCGATGAAGATTTCTTCCAGCGATGGCTCAACCAGTTCGAAGCGGCTGATGCGGGCGTGCAGCGAGGCCATGCGGAGTAATTCCTGGGAGTCGGCGCCGGGCTTCAGGCGTACCTCTACATAGTTGCCATAGTTGTTGACCGACTGAATGAACTCGCAGCGATCGAAGGGAGGGTTGCCCTCGAACTGCATCTGGACGGTGTTCTTGCCGTAGCTGGCCTTGATCTTCTTAAGTTCTCCTTCCAGCACGCTGCGGCCGTGATCGATGAGGCAGATGGAATCGCACAGGCGCTCGACCTGGTCCATGCGATGCGTGGAAAAGAGAATGGTCTTGCCCTTGGTTTTCAACTCGAGCATGACGTCTTTCAGCATCACGGCGTTGGCGGGGTCAAGCCCGGAGAAAGGTTCGTCAAGGATCAGGAGATCGGGATCGTGCAGCAAAGCGGCGATGAACTGAATTTTCTGCTGCATTCCCTTGGACAGTTCCTCGACCTTCTTCTGTGTCCACTCCGAGAGCTGCAGGCGCTCGCACCAGTCCAGGATCCGCCTGTGCGCTTCGGCGGTGGAGAGTCCGTGCAGGCGCCCAAGGAAAATCAGGTGCTCGAGCACCTTCATTTTCTTGTAGAGGCCGCGTTCTTCCGGCAGGTAGCCAATGCGTTGTAACTGCTGGCGATGGAGGTTTTCGCCAAACAGCCAGACTTCGCCTTCGTCAGGGATGTTGATGCCGATCATCATGCGGATGGTGGTAGTTTTGCCGGCGCCATTGGGGCCGAGCAGGCCGTACACGCCGCCTTCACGAATGATGAACGAGAGGTGATCGACGGCGACGAAGCGATCGTAGGTTTTATGGATTCCCCGGAGTTCTACGGTGTCGGGCATAGCTTTCGTAAGACGAATGAAATGGCCGCGGCGTCATCGGCAACCATGTGATCGTGGGCGAGTGGCCCTCATGATTGTACCGATCCATGGTGAACAGGCAAATCCAGCCGCGGTTGCGGCTTGACGCCGAGCTGGAATCAACCCAGATGCAGGCGCAGTTCGGCGCGGTGCGCGGCATCGTCGGCGAAACGGCGGGCGGTAATGTCGAGGTTAATGCCGACCATGCGTTGGGGCTTTCCGGAAGGATCGTAGAAAACCTGACCGTGGCTTGAGATCCAGCGGATGCGACCGCTGGCGGCACGAATGCGATACTGCTCGGACCAGTTGTGCAGCCGGCGACGGAAGAGCTCATCCATTTGTCCGACAATGCGGTCGCGTTCGTCGGGATGCAGACTTTCCAGCCACTTCTGACGCGAAGGCTTCTCCTCCAGCGAGAAATCGTGGAGGCGCTGAAAGCCGTCTGACCAGTAAACCGTGTCGTTCGCGATGTCCCAGTCCCACACGCCACCGGAGACGACTTGTTCGGTGATACGGAGGCGTTCCTCGTTGGCCAGCAGTTGTTCTTGCGCAACCTTGCGAATCTCCGCTTCATTGAAGGCTTGCAGGACAGCTTCGCGACTCGCCTCACCGAGGGCGGAAATAACCAGACCAGAAACGGCAAACAACAAGGTGCCGAGTACGGCTTTTGGACCGGGGAACCCGAGTGTGTAGAGAGGCGGAATCAGAAAGTAGTCCGACAACGTCACGGTAATGAGGACAGAAACAATCCCTGGGCCGAGTCCACCATAAAAAGCGGAAAGCGCGACCGGAAGAGAGAGAACAGCGAATGGAAAGCCATCATCAACAATGAAGCGGCCCAACAGCCACCGTCCGAAGATGAAAGCGAGCGAGACCAGGACGGCTCCACCATAGCGCCAGACGAGGTCTTGCCGTGAATCGCGTTGAGGAGTAATCCGCAAAATGGAAAGAAAATCGACCATGGAGCTTGCGGGCGGCACGTGAAATTCAAAGCTACCGCCTGTTGTTAAAGTTGACGCTTAAGGACGAGATTTCGCCATAGCCATTAAGTGGTTTTTTCGCCGCACCTTGGTAGGAAGTTGCGGACCATCTGCTTTCCGTGAGCCGTTAGCACGCTTTCAGGGTGGAACTGTACACCTTCGACTGCGTACTTCCGGTGTCGCAGCCCCATGATCACGCGGCTGCCATCGCGGTCGAGGCAGGTCGCGGAAATTTCCAGTTCAGCGGGCAGGCCTTTTTCCTCGACAACCAGGGAGTGGTAACGGGTAGCGGTCATGGGAGAGGAAATTCCACGAAAAATGGTTTTCCCATCGTGCTCGACCGAGCTGGTCTTGCCGTGCATGAGGTTGGCGGCGCGAACCACGTTGCCGCCGAAAGCGGCACCGATGGCCTGGTGCCCGAGACAGACGCCGAAGATCGGAATGCGTCCGGCGAAGTGCTTGATCACGTCAACGCTGATTCCAGCTTCCTGCGGCGTACAGGGGCCGGGAGAGATCACGATGCGCTCGGGACGGAGCTGTTCGATTTCCCCCACGGTGATCTGATCGTTGCGGCGCACCACCACCTCGTGACCCATCTCCCCGATGTACTGCACCAGGTTGTAGGTGAAGGAGTCGTAGTTGTCCAAAACAAAGATCATCATGTACCTACCCGGCGCGTTCCGCCGCCCGCAACAGTGCGCTCGCCTTGTTCATGCACTCCTGGTATTCGCTTTCGGGATCGGAGTCAGCGACGATGCCCGCTCCAGCTTGCACATAAGCGCGGCCGCGATGCAGGACCATGGTACGAATGGCGATGCATGAATCGAGGTTGCCGGCGTAATCGGCGTAGAGAATTGCGCCGCCGTAGACGCCACGCCGGACCGGTTCCAGCTCCTCGATGATTTCCATGGCGCGAACTTTGGGCGCTCCGCTCAGCGTGCCTGCAGGAAAACATGCCGTTACAGCATCGAGCGCATCCAGTGGGCTGCGCAACTGGCCTTCGAGAGCCGACACAAGATGCATGACATGGGAGTAGCGCTCAACGTACATCAGATCGCGGACCTGGACCGAGCCGTAGTCGCTGACGCGTCCCAGATCGTTGCGGCCAAGATCGACCAGCATGACGTGTTCGGCGCGCTCCTTCTCGTCGGTGCGCAACTCCTCGATCAGGCGTTCGTCGTCGCTAGCTTCTTCGCCACGCCGGCGTGTCCCCGCGATAGGGCGGTACTCGAGTTTGCGCCCGGTGATGCGGACCAGCATTTCCGGCGAAGCGCCTACCACCTGCATGTCGTCGAGCTGGAGAAAGAACATGTAGGGCGAGGGATTGACCGTGCGCAGGGCGCGATAAATCTGGAACGGCTCAGCCGGTGGTTTGAAATCGAGGCGCTGCGAGAGCACAACCTGGAAGATGTCGCCGGCCGCGATGTATTCCTTGGCGCGGAGAACGCTGGCAAGAAACTCGTCGTGCGTTGTGCTGGTGTGGACCTTGATGGGCTTGCGTTGGGCGGGAGCCGACCAGCCCAGTTGCTGACGATGAATTCCGGCTACCAGCTTGCGCTCCAGGGCATCGATATCGGCGAGGGCGCGATCGTAGGCGTTGCGCGGCGATTCGGTGCGAACATCGGCGGCGGCGATGATGTGCAACTGGTGCTTCAGGTGATCGAAGGCCAGCAAGCGATCGTAAAAGGTGAAGATACAATCCGGCAGATCGACATCGGCCTTCGCTGTCTCTGGAAGGCGCTCGAACTGGCGCACCATGTCGTAGGCGAAATAGCCGACGCCGCCGGAGGTAAACGGCGGCAGGCCGGGTACCATAGCGGGACGAAATTGCCGCAGGGTCTCGCGCAAAACATCGTTGACGTTGCCGGTGCGGCGTTCCTCGCTCGAACCGCGGCGAATTGTCAGGTTCTGGCCACGTGCGGTCAGAGCCATGCGGGGCTGCGCGCCGACAAAGGTGTAGCGACCGATCTTTTCGCCGCCTTCGACCGATTCCAGCAGGAAGGCATACTTCTGTTTGGCGGCCACGCTCAGGAACGCGCCCACCGGCGTCAGCAGGTCGGCGCTCAATGTCTTGGCCACGGGAATCAACGTGGCGTCGCGGCTAAGTTGCAGAAAGCTTTTGTAATCAGGCGTAACCATCGGGTCCCTGGCGCGAGTTACGGGGTTGCGTAGGATTATACGAGAGGCGGCAGGACGTTCGCTGGCGCAGTCTCAAAGTATTGAATTAGAAAGTAAATCATGACGAAAGTACGAATGGACAAGTGGCTCTGGGCGGCCAGGTTTTTTAAGACGCGGGCATTGGCAGCACGAGCCTGCGAACTCGGCCGCATCCTTTCGAACCGACAGCCGGCGAAGCCTGCGCGCGAAGTACGGGTTGGAGAATTACTGCAAGTGACGAGTGATGCTGGCGATCTCCAGGTGGAAGTCCTGTTCCTCAGCGAAGTACGTGGCCCCGCCTCGGTCGCGCAAGCGCTCTATCGCGAGACCGAGGCGAGCCGGGAACTGCGCCAGAAACTGGCAGAAGAGCGGATAGCGACGAGGCAGTTTGAAATTTCCCCAGCGGGCAGACCGTCGAAACACGACCGCCGCGAAATCAACCGACTGCGGGGCAGAGCGTGACTGCTGAAGATTGACGAGGAACTTCCCCACCACCATCCCCTCGTTTCGCTTGCGCGCTTTCCGAGGCGTGCATATACTCGTGAGGTTTGCCCGCCTGACGAGGGATTTGCGCGTCTTGCGGACTCTCACATCGGAACGGGCCGCGACGCCCTGGCAATCTTCGGAGAGTTTTATGGAAACCTCACTTACCCTCGAGCAGGAAAAGAATCCCTGGGAATCACAAGCCGCGCGCTTCAATGTTGCTGCCGAGAAACTAAAGCTCGATCCAGGCCTGTGGCGTGTTCTGCAGCAGCCTAATCGCGAGATCATCGTGCATATTCCGGTCATGATGGACAACGGACAGCTCGAGGTCTTCACCGGTTACCGGGTGCAGCACTCCATCGCCCGTGGCCCGGCGAAGGGCGGTGTGCGCTATTCTCCCGACGTCACGCTGGACGAAGTGCGCGCGCTGGCCAGTTGGATGACCTGGAAGTGCGCGGTGGTGAACATCCCGTTCGGCGGCGCCAAGGGCGGCATCATCTGCGATCCCAAGCACATGTCGCGCGGCGAACTGGAACGTATGACCCGCCGCTACACGTCGGAGCTGATTGAGTTCATCGGACCGGAGAAGGATGTTCCCGCTCCTGATGTGAATACCAACGAACAAACCATGGCGTGGATGATGGACACCTACTCCATGCACATGCGGCAGACGGTCACCGCCGTGGTCACCGGCAAGCCGCTGAACATGGGCGGATCGCGCGGACGCCGCGAGGCCACCGGCCGCGGCGTGATGATCATCGCGGATGAGTCGATCAAGTATCTGAAGATGGCGCGCGAAACCACACGGGTCATCATCCAGGGTTTTGGCAACGTCGGATCGAACGCCGCGCTGCTGATGCACCAGGCGGGTTACAAAGTCATCGGCATTGGCGAGTGGGATGGCGGCCTTTACAACAGCCAGGGCATCGATATCGCCGCGCTGACCGCGTATCGCCAGAAGGAAGGCACCATCCAAGGATTCAAGGGCGCAGAGCGCGCCGATACCGACGAGTTGCTGATCACCGATTGCGACGTCCTGGTTCCCGCCGCCACGGAGGCCGTTATCACCTCACTCAACGCCGACAAAGTGAAGGCGAAGATTCTAGTGGAGGGTGCGAATGGGCCGACCACCGCGGTGGCGGACGAGATCCTCGCCGACAAGCACGTGTTTGTGATGCCCGACATCCTGGCCAACGCGGGTGGTGTGACCGCTTCCTACTTCGAGTGGGTGCAGGACCGCCAGGGTTACTTCTGGAAAGAGTCCGTGGTCAACGAACAACTGAAGGACATCATGGTCGAGTCGTTCGAAGCCGTGGTGCACTTCGCCGAGACCCATCATGTGAACAACCGCATCGCTGCCTACATGTTGGCGATTGACCGGGTGGCGTTTACTATCCGCCAGCGTGGAATCTACGCCTAACGAGACGGAAAAAGGTTGCTTGGAGGCGGCTCCCCAGCGGGAGCCGTTTTTTTGCGATTGTTGAAAATTGCAAAAAATTTCTTTGCGACGCGCCCGCCAAAGCCGCGGAATGGGAGCATAATATTCGGCAAGGAAGTAGCCGTGGGGAACGCCCAGTCCAAGGTCAGCATGCATCGCCTAACCTTCTCCCTCCGTTTATTTGCGGTGGTGGTGAGTTTGCCAGTGATATCGCTGGTCATCACCGGCGCAACCCTGCTGCATCCCATTGCCTCGCTTAAAACTAGGTTCCACACATCTCTGCGCATCTGGATGAGCGTGATGGACTGGATCAAGGGCATCCCCATTGGCTACACCTACTGGGTGCAATACCACGCACCCAGCATGCTGGACGAGATCGCGGTGCATCACGACGAATAGGCTGTCGAAGCCTGATAGCTCGGTTGCTTTCATGGCGAGCCGTGGACGATAATCAGCTTGGCAGTGGCGAGACGGCGGCGCCGCGCACCAGTCCGGTTTTGTGAACCTTCCGAACTACATAACGCTTACGCGGATTCTCAGCATTCCCGTGCTGATCTGGATCCTGTCGAGCAGTCATTTCAGTTCCAGCAACGGCGAGCGGGAATTGCTGGCGTCCGCGGTCTTCATCGCGGCTTCGCTCACCGATGCCATAGACGGCTACCTGGCGCGCAAGCGCGCCCAGGTGACGACCATGGGAATGCTGCTGGATCCGGTAGCGGATAAACTGCTGATCGCCGCCGCGTTCATCACGCTGGTGCAGTTCAACCCACGTACTGTACCCGCTTGGATGGCAGTCATCATCATCGGGCGGGAGTTCCTGGTCAGCGGACTGCGCTCGATTGCGGCTTCCGAGGGCTTCACCATTGAGGCCAGCGATCTCGGCAAGATGAAGATGCTGGTGCAGATTGTTTCGGTCGTGGCGTGCATCATCGACCATCACTGGACCCACCTGCCATGGTACTTCTTCGGCCTGCCGGTGCATCCGATTGCGCTGGCGTCGATCTGGATCATGGTGGGACTGTCGCTGGTGTCGGCCGTGGATTACTTTGTCGCGTTCTGGAACAAGATCAACCGGCACGCCGAGAAGCGTCGCAAGCGGCGTTCGTTCGTGCTGAGCCGGCGCAGAAAGCGCAACGATGTCCCGGTGGTCTGAAATACATTCCGCAACGTCTTCAACAACTTCTGACTACACTCAGGAAGAGCGCAAGCTCTTGCTGCAGTTGGCCCATCGCTCGATTGAGGCAGCATTGCAGGGACGAGAGTTAGACCTGAAGCCCCCCAGTCCGCACTTGGGCGAGATGCGTGGCGCCTTCACTACCTTGCATTTGGACGGGCGGCTGCGCGGCTGCATCGGATACCTCGTACCCATGCACCCTCTGTACCGAACTGTGGCAGAAACGGCACAGTCTGCGGCCTTTGATGACCCTCGATTTCCCCCGGTGACACCGGAGGAAGCTCCCCATTTGATAGTTGAGATCAGCGTGCTTTCGCCCCTGCGAGCGATTCGGCCCGAGGAGGTTGTGACCGGAGTTCATGGGCTGATTGTGACCCAAGGTGGTCGCCGCGGATTATTACTTCCACAGGTTCCGCTGGAGTGGAATTGGAACCGTGAAACCTTCCTCTCGCAGACCTGCCTGAAGGCTGGCTTGCCGCCCGACGCTTGGATGCAAGATGTTGATCTGCAATCATTTACGGCTGATGTGTTCGGAGATGAGGCCCCCGCCTGAGGGCGTGGCTAAGGGTAGGCGCGGGAACTACGATACCGTTGTCGTCATTTCCCGATTTAGCAATAAATTCATGATTCCACAACAAGAAGGTTGCAACCTTCGTTGTGCATCTGTACCATCGGGACGCTCATATGCAAGTCTCGACAACGGTTTTCGCCGCTCGCATTCAACGCTTCCGTCTTCCCCGAGTCTGTGTCGCCGTGGTGGGCGAAGATGCCTCCAATATTATCGATCGCGCCGAGTCCCTGGTGCGCGATAACCCGTTTCTGGAGTTCAGGTTAGATTATCTGTCGAACCCGGCCACTGGGTTGCCCAAGCTGAAGCACTTCCTGGACTTACATCCGGAAGCGACGGTGATTGCCACCTGCCGCCGGGCGGTCAATGGCGGCAAGTTCAAGGGCAGCGCGACGGCGCAGTTGGACATCCTCACCAAGGCTGCGGCAGCCGGATTCCAGTTAGTGGACATCGAACTGCAGAGCGCCGAGATACTGAAGCCTGCCGAGCTCGCGTTGCTTAAGGACCGGGTGGGGGTGATCCTGTCCTTCCACGATTTCAAAGCTACCAAGCGGTTGGAAGAGACCTTCGCCGAGATGAAACGGTACCCAGCGGACTTCTACAAAGTAGTCTCCACGGCGACCTCGTTGTATGACAACGTGCAGATGATGAAGTTCCTGCAGGCCCACTCCGCCCAGCACGAGATGGTGGGGCTGTGCATGGGAGAGCAGGGAATCATCAGCCGTGTACTGGGCGTGCGTGCGGGCAGCGTGTTCACGTTTGCGGCGGCGACTCGCGGAGAGGAAACCGCACCGGGCCAGGTGACGGCCAGCGAATTGCGCGACACCTATCGCATCGAGATGGTCGATGCCGCGACCCAGGTTTACGGAGTTGCGGGCGATCCCGTGTCACATTCGATGTCGCCCATCATGATGAATGCGGCCTTCCGGCGCGAAACGGTGAATGCCGTGTTTCTCGCGCTGCATGCCAAAACGATGAAGGACCTGATGGCGTGCGTCCCCGATATTCCGATTCGCGGCCTGAGCATCACCATGCCGTACAAGCAGAACATCGTTGACGCGTTGTCGAACTCGGACGTACTGACGCGGCAGGTAGGCGCGTGCAATACGGTGGTCCGCAGTCAGGACGCAAAACTCTACGGTTTTAATACCGATGTAGCTGGCGTAGTTGTTCCGCTGGAGCAGCGGATGACCCTGCAGGGCGCGAAGATCCTGGTGGTCGGTGCCGGTGGAGTTGCGCGTGCCGCGGCGTTCGGATTGAAGAACAAAGGCGCGGAAGTCTTCATCGTCAACCGTACCCCTGAGAAGGGCCAGGCGCTGGCGAAGCAGACCAAAGCCAAGTATGTGAAGCGCGCCGACGTGGCCAAGATGAGCTTCGACGTGATCATCAATGCTACTCCGCTGGGCATGGGCAGCAATCGGCAGTCGCCGCTGGAAGAAAAAGAGTTGAACACCAAGTTCCTGTTTGACCTGGTGTATGTGCCGGCGGAGACGAAGCTAATGAAAATGGCGCGGGCCAGGAACATTCAGGTCATTCCGGGATTGGAAATGTTCGTGCAGCAGGGTGCGCGGCAGTTCGAAATCTGGAGCGGGAAGCCGGCGCCCATCGCGGAGATGAGTTTTGTGGTGACGAAGGCGCTGGAACGTCTCGAACCGCAACCGGCCGAAGACGAGGCACCGACGCCGAAGGCTCAACCTCGCCCAGCGGAGAAGCCAGCACCGAAGTCTCCTGCGAAGCCAGTCGCGAAACCGCCTGCCCGGCCGACCGTGAAAGCCGCCGGCAAGAAGACCACCAAGCCAGCCACCAGGAAACCCGCCCAAAAAGCGGCCAAGAAGCCAGTGAAACGCTAGTTTCAGGCGGTTTCAGCGGCGCTCTGGGTTGCGAAACTACCTCCCAATGTGCGCTCCGCATTCGGAGCGCATTCTTGCGATGGCCGAGAAACGCCGTCCAGCGCGGGTTTCGGGGCACTGTCGCACGGCCGATTGCAAAAAAACGCGAATTTCCTGCAGTTCCCGGTTGCAGTTTCAGCGGCAATGGGCATAGGATGAGAAATGGAAGCGGTTCTCTCCCGCTTCCACCTTACAAACAGACCAAAGCCCCACGTTCGAAGTCGGAAAACCACTCACGCGCAGTCGGTAGAGCTATGCGCGAGTATCCCAGGAGAAGACCGAGATGGCGTGGTACGCGTACTGTATTACTGAGCAAGCCGGCCTGCAAGGTAGTAGCCGGGCCCGACGCCCATTTGCACTCGAGAGCCTTAAGGGCGTAAACGACGCTCCGGTTCTGGCCTATCCCAGTGGAGATTTCGCGGTGATTGTCAGCGAACACTCTCCTTCCCAAAACCTCACCCAACAAGCCATTGTCGATCATGCGCGCGTCATCAGCGAATGTTTTCGGACTTTGACCGTGTTGCCCTTCCGCTTTGGAACCATATTTGAGTCTGATGAAGCACTGCGCCGTGCGGTGCGGGGAAATCGCAAAGCGTTTCTGGAGAGTGTGGCCCGTCTCCGAGGCAAGTCGGAAATGCACGTCAAGATCCTCGTGAAAGACGGAGCACTCGAGGAAGCGATCACCGCAATGCCAGTGGGAGTGGGCGGCGAGTATCTCCGCCAGTTGCGCGACCACGCGAGTCGCGACCGGGAGCGCCAGACCAAGGCCCGGGCGCTCTCCATGCAGGTGCACAAACTCTTCTGTCCCCTGGAAGAGGATGTGGTCTGCAAGCGCACCGAAGCCGGCAAGATGCTTATGGATTTTGCCCACCTGATCGATACCAGCACAGTAACCAAATACCAGAACCGCTACTCAGCCGCTACCAGGCATTTCAAGGACTGCCAGGTCACCATCACGGGACCGTGGCCGCCCTACCATTTCATGCCGGGCAAACTGCGGACGGTCCCGGGCGGGAACTAGCTTCGAAACGACATAGTTTCCTAAACGAGCAAGGCGGCTAACCAGCCGCCTTTTTCGTTGTCGCGGAATCGGCGTCGCGGTTGCGCGGGGTGACCGAATCCGATAGCGGGAGTTTCGACCAAGGTTGAACATAGAGATCCTTCCGGAGTAGGACTGCTGGTTTGCATCCAAGCGGGAGGCTGCAACGATCGGTTGAATCTTGCCTCGCATCAGCCGCGCAACGGATAGGCCAGTTCGCCCGTACGGCACACTGCCACGTGACGCCGGTTACAGCGGACAGGGTCGACCAGGTGTTTCATTAATGTGGCGGCGTGCGGGCTGCGGCAGTTGAGCCTGCAGAGCACGATGTCCCGCTCGTCGACCGCAATCATAAGGAGCACAGCATGGCTGACAAGAAAGCGGACCTCGCCGGACCCGGCATTGGCGACTATCTGGAACTTGAGAAAGTCCTGCCGGAGAACTACAGCTCGCTGCTGTCACCGAAAGAGACGCAGAAAGCCCTCTTCGAGGTGAAGCGCTATATCGAAGAGAACCTCTGCAAAGAGCTAAACCTGATGATGGTCAGCGTACCTCTCATCGTCGATGAAGAGAGCGGCGTCAATGACCTGCTGGACCGCGACGGGTCGCGTACTCCGGTCCAGTTCCACATCTCCAACGACCGCGACAAGCATCCCATCAACGCGCAGGTGGTGCAGGCTGCCACCAAGTGGAAGAGGATGGCGCTCAAGCAGTTCGCCATGCAGGCCGGCGAAGGCCTGTGCACCGACATGCGCGCCGTGCGCAAGGACTACTTCCTCGATCATGACCACAGCGCCTACGTGGACCAGTGGGACTGGGAACGCGTGATCACGCCCGAGCAGCGCAATCTCGAATTCCTGAAAGCGATTGTCAGCAAGATCTGGAAGGTGATCGTCGGGGCCGAGCGCTATGCGCAAGAACTGTTCCCAGCGCTGTGCGATCCGAAGTATCCCAACCTGCCGGAGCAGATCACGTTCCTGCATGCCGAGGAAATTCTCGACATGTATCCCGACTTGCCGCGCAAACAGCGGGAAACGGCGATCCTGCAGAAGTATCCGGCGGTATTCATCATCGGCATTGGATGGATGCTGCGCGACGGCTATCCGCACGAGATGCGCGCGGCCGACTACGACGACTGGGTTACTCCAACCATCACCAGGAACGGCCACATGATGCATGGCCTGAATGGCGACATTCTGGTGTGGAACCCGGTAACGCACCGGCGGCATGAGCTGACGTCGATGGGCATCCGGGTGAATGCGGAGTCGCTCAAGAAGCAACTGGAGCTTACCCACCAGATGGACTTCTTGAAGTATCCGTATCACCAGGCGATCGTGAACCACGAGATCCCGCTGAGCATTGGCGGGGGCATCGGGCAGTCACGCACCATGATGCAGATCTTGCGCAAGGCGCACCTCGGCGAAGTCAGCGTCACGGTGTGGCCGAAAGTGCTGAAGGAGATGTGCGAGAAGAAGAATATCCACGTGCTGAACTAGGTAGCTGATAACTCGCAACTGGTCGGGCGGCCTGCGGGCCGCCCGTGTTTGGCTGCCTCGGTTTGACACGACTGAACGGCTATCCGCTGACGATCAGCTACTAATTACTAATCACCAATCACTTCTTCCTCGGCTTCAGCATCTGCCACGCTGCGTCGGGGACCTTACGTCCCAACAGGCTGAAGCTGCTTGCGCCAGCCAGCATCTCGCCGCCGTCCATGTAAATCATGTCGCCGTTAATGTAGCCCGCGTGCTCGCTGACCAGAAACGCGGCGAGGTTGGAAATCTCCTCCAGTGTGCCCAGTCGATGCAATGGGTTGTGCTCGAGCAGGGCCTGTTCCATCGCGGCGGTGGGCAGCAGGCGGGAAAATGCTCCCTCGGTTTTGATGGCGCCCGGCGCAATGGCAACAAAGCGAATGCCGCGACCTCCCCACTCGACCGCGAGGCTGCGGGTGAGCGCGAGCACGCCAGCCTTGGCCACGGCGCTAGGCACGACATAGGCCGAGCCGGTCTCGGCGTACGTGGTGGCAATGTTGAGCACCACGGCATTGTGTTTGGCGGCCAGCCAGCGCTTGCCGCAAGCCATGGTCATGTTGATGGTGCCTTGCAGCACGATGCCGATGACGGAGTCGAAGGCGCGCGACGACAGGGTCTCGGTCTTGGCGAGAAAATTTCCCGCGGCATTGTTGACGAGGATGTCGAGCGGACCTTTGGCCCAGAACTGCTCGATGGCCAGCTCGACGGCATCGTGGTCGCGCACATCGAGTGCGAAGGCCTCGCATGTCCCTCCGGTAGACGCGGAGAGTTCTTTGGCGGTCTGTTCGACAACTTCAGCTCGGCGTCCGCAGATATAGCCGGTTGCGCCCAGTTGCAGGAAGCGCTCGGCCAGGGAGCGTCCGATGCCGGTGCCGCCGCCGGTGACGAGAAAACGTTTGCCCTTCAGAAGATTGCTGGTAAACATGAGGCCCCCTTTTGGAAAGGGTAAACGTAGCACATGCGGCCGGCGGGTGCAGTGATTGGCGGAGCCGGCGGCAACCGTGATACCTGCCTGTACGCCGAACCGTGAATCCTCACGGCAAGCCAGGTTGCCAAGATCGACCAGATGCGGTGCGCCTGCGTTGGATCAGTCGAGTGCAACCTGGACCTCAATCTCGATCTTGTCGGCCGCCCCGTACAGGCGCTTGACTTCCACCCATGTGGCCGCAGGGAGCGAATCTCCGTAGAACTGCTTTCGGGTCTTCTGGTTTCGAATGAGCGCCTCGATGTCGGTGGTATAAATTCTTTCCATGACCACGTGGGAGAAGTCTGTGTGGTAGTGCGCCAGCGTCTTTTCAATGCCGGCATAGGCTTTCTTCATTTGGCCATCGACGTCCTCGGGCTGTCCCTTGGCGTCGGCGCCAACCGTGCCCGAGATGTACAGCATGTGGCCGACACGCACGGCCTGCGAGTACCCGATTTCCTGCTCCCAAGGGCCCGCGTGGTAGCTATCAAGGGTTGATTTCGAGGGTGCAGGAGACTGTTTCGCGGCCGATTGCGCCTGCGCGGCTGCGCAGGCGCAAATCAACAGCAATGCGGCGTAAGCGGCAGCAGGGCTGAGCGCGGACGTTGGACGGCTTTCCATGTACGGTCACTCCTTAACCGATCAAGTGTCTCGCCGATTCTGTCAACCGACAGGTCGAAATGCAAGGTGGTCGTTCTGCCACCTTGGTGCCCAGCACGGGAATGCGAATTGACAGCGATGCCATTGATTTTGTAGCCTAATCGCAGAATGACTTCGCGGCTCCATCGCCATCATCACCATTCCCACGTGGCGAACGTGTCAGCGGAGATTATCGTATAGGCTTTTAGCACTTATACCTCCGACCCGCTGACACAAGTTCAGCGGGTTTTTTGTTTTGGCGAAAGGAAACCAGGTATGCCGGTTGAGATTGACTTTGACAAGATGGTGGGGCTAGCTCCCGCCATCGTGCAAGACGCGGCCACGGGCGAGGTGCTGATGCTGGGCTTCATGAACCGCGCCGCCTACGATAAGACTCTGGCCACAGGCTATGTCACGTTCTACAGCCGCACGCGCAATGAGCTATGGACGAAGGGCGAGACCTCGGGGAACCGCCTCAAGGTGGTCAGCGCGCTGGCGGATTGCGACTTCGACACCATCCTGTGCCGGGTGGAAGTGGAGGGGCAGGGCGTGGTTTGCCACACCGGCACGCGCACCTGCTTCAACGCCGAACTGAGGGTGGCGACGGCGGCGGGAGCTGGACGATGAAGCTGCAACTGGGAATTCCCAAGGGCAGCCTGCAGGAGGCGACGCTGGCGTTGCTGGCACGTGCTGGGTTGCAGGTATATGTCAGCCCGCGATCGTACTTCGCCTGCACCAACGATCCGGAGATCGAGTGCATGCTGATCCGGGCGCAGGAGATGGCGCGGTATGTCGAACACGGTGCGCTGGACACGGGGATGACGGGACTGGATTGGGTCACGGAGAGCGGACTGGAAGTTGTCACTGTGGCTGACCTGATCTACGCCAAGCAAAGCCGCGGCAAAGTGCGATGGGTGCTGGCCGTGCCCGAAGATTCGACAGCGCAGCGGGCTGAAGATTTACGTGGCGCGACCATCGCGACCGAACTGGTGAACGTCACCGGTCGCTACTTCCAACAGCGCGGCATCGAAGTAAAAGTCGAGTTCTCCTGGGGCGCGACGGAAGTGAAGCCTCCCACATTGGCGGATGCCATCGTCGAAGTTACCGAAACCGGAAGTTCCCTCAAGGCCAACCGCCTGCGCATCATCGAGACTCTACTCGAATCCAATACCCAAATTATCGCGAACAAGAAAGCCTGGGCCGACGCCGGCAAGCGCCAGAAGATCGAGAACCTCGCGCTGATGCTGCGCGGGGCGATCGAAGCGCAAGGACGAGTGGGCCTGATGCTCAACGTGAAGGTCGAAGACCTGCAGGCGGTACTGGCCGTGCTTCCGGCGCTGAACAGCCCGACCATTTCCACTCTCAGTGACAAGTCGTGGGTAGCGGTGAACACCATCCTGGAAGAGAGCCTGTGCTGGGAGGTGATTCCGCGGCTGAAGGCGGCGAACGCGACGGGCATCGTGGAGTATCCGCTGAACAAGGTCGTGATGTGATGCGGATCCTCGAGGGGAAAGCAGCGGAACGCGCGGTCGCGAAACTGGAAGGCCGGGCATCGCGGCTTAAGCAGGTTGAGCCCAGGGTGCGCAGGATCATCCAGGGCGTGCGCAAGGGCGGCGACAAGGCGCTGGCGCGCTATGCCACATTGTGGGACAGACTTGAAAAAGGACAGGCCATCAGGGTATCGCAGCAGGAGATGGAGCAAGCGTGGAAGGCGACGCCCGGCGACACCAGGGATGCGTTGAAGCGGGCGGCCGCAAACATCCGGCGGTTTGCTGATTGGCAGATACCCAAATCGTGGCGAAAGAAAATCAGAGGCGGGGAGATGGGGCAGATGGTCCGTCCACTGGAGTCGGTGGCATGCTACGTACCGGGCGGGCGCTACCCATTGCCGTCCACGCTGCTGATGACGGCGATTCCGGCGCAGGTGGCGGGGGTCGAGCGCATCGTGGTGGTCACGCCCAATCCGCAGCCCGCCACGCTGGCATCCGCGTCACTGCTGAGGATCAGCGAGGTATACCGTTGCGGCGGCGCGCAGGCGATCGCGGCGATGGCATATGGGACGGAGAGCATCGCGCGCGTGGACAAGATCGTTGGGCCAGGCAATGCGTTCGTCACCGCTGCCAAGAAGTTGGTGAGCTTCGACTGCGCCATCGACATGCTGGCTGGTCCGACCGAGGCCGTCGTGCTGAGCGAGAGCGGGAATGCAGAATTCCTAGCGTCGGACTTGGTGGCGCAGGCGGAACACGATCCGGATGCGGTTGTCGTGTTTGTCTCGACCAACAGGACGCTGGCGCAAGAAGTGACGGCGAACGTGAAACGCATGGCGACAGGTAACACCATTGCGCAGAAGGCGCTGCGACGCAATGCTTGCGCGCTGGTAGCGGCAACGTGCGAGCAGGCAATGGAGTGGGTGAACCGCATCGCACCCGAACACCTGACGGTGGACGACGACTCGGATTTGATGGCGGTGCGCAACGCAGGATCTGTGTTCGTTGGCAACTATTCGCCGCAATCGGCGGGAGACTACGCGGCCGGACCGAACCACGTGTTGCCCACGGCAGGCGCGGCGCGATTTCGTGGTGGGTTGAGTGTGTCAGATTTCGTGAAGGTCATCACGGTGCAGAAATTCACCAACGAAGGAATGCGCGAGATCGCGCCGGTGGTGACCAAACTGGCTGAGACCGAGGGCCTGCGCGCCCATGCCGAGTCGGTGCGAGTGAGGTGTCCAGATGCTTAGCGCGCGCAAAGCCGTGCTGCAGATGCACGAGTATCATCCTCCACTGGCGGGGCGGAAGGGACTGCGCCTCGACTTCAACGAAAATACCGAGGGGTGCTCGCCGCGCGTACTGGCGCGCATCCGCGAGATCACGGCAGATGACCTGGCGCGTTATCCCGAGCGCGAGCCGGTGGAGGCGATCGCTGCTGCGCATCTCGGACTGACGGCTGAACAGGTGCTACTCACCAATGGCGTGGACGAGGGCATTCACCTGCTGTGCGAGGCGTATCTGGAGCCGCAGGACGAAGTGATTGTGGTCACGCCGACATTCAGCATGTACGAAATATGTGCTGAGGCAACAGGCGCGACGGTGGTAAGAGTGCAGTGCGATGAGGAGCTGCGCTTTCCGCTGGAAAAGGTGCTAGGCAAGATTAGTGCAGAGACTAAGCTGATCGCGATAGCAAGCCCCAATAATCCCACCGGCGGCGTGGCATCGCGCGAGCAGTTGCTGGCGATTGCGAAAGGCGCGCCTGATGCAGCGTTGTTGGTGGATGAGGCGTACTTCGACTTCCACGGTCAGACAGTGATCGCCGATGTTGGCACGGTGCCCAATCTATTTGTGGCGCGGACGTTTTCCAAGGCATATGGATTAGCGGGTTTGCGCATCGGCGTCCTCGCCGGGCCGCGACAACAGATGCCGATGGTGCGGCGAGTGTCGTCGCCCTACAGCGTGAATGCGGTTGCGTTACTGGCGCTGCCAGCATCGCTGGCGGACGGCGAGTTCGTCGCGAACTACGTTGCCCAGGTGAAAGCAGGCCGGACGAAACTGGAGAACGAGCTGACTCGAACCGCCATCACCTGGTGGCCGAGCGAGGCGAATTTCGTGCTGATGAGGATTGGCACACGGCATCGCGATTTCGTGGCAGCTATGCGACAACGTGGGATATTAGTGCGCGACCGCTCGTCCGATCCGAGGTGCGAGGGCTGCGTGCGCATCACCCTCGGGAGCAGCGAACAGACGGGGAGACTGCTGACCGCGCTTCGCGAAGTTGCTTCTGAGTTGAACCTGGGAGCGGAGGTATCAGCATGAGGCGGGCGCGCATCCATCGCAAGACCAACGAGACCGAAATCCGCATCGCGCTCACCATCGAAGGGCATGGGCGAGCGAAAGTCAGCACTGGCATTCGTTTTCTCGATCACATGATGGAACTGGTGGCGCGGCACGGCGCATTCGACCTTGAACTGCGGGCTGCCGGCGATCTCGATGTCGATCAGCACCACACGGTGGAAGACGTGGGCATCGCTCTGGGAGAGGCATTTACCGCAGCATTGGGCAGCAAGCGGGGCATCCTGCGAGCTGGGTATTTCGTGATGCCCATGGACGAGACGCTGGGCGTCGTGGCAGTGGATTTTGGTGGACGCAGCGCGGCAGTTGTCGATACTAAGGTGCGCACTCGCTTGGTCGGCGATCTGCAAACCGAACTGGTTGGCGACTTCTTCGACGGATTTTCGCGGGGCGCGAAGGCCAATGTACATGTGAAAACGATTTATGGCCGGTCGAACCATCACAAGATCGAAGCGTTGTTCAAGGCGTTTGCGCGGGCACTCCGGGTAGCGTGCTCAAAAGACAAACAACTGGGACGCATGCTCCCCAGCACGAAGGGATTGCTGTGATTGTCATTGTGGATTACGGCGCGGGGAACCTGACGTCGGTGGTGAAAGCCCTGCAACACTTGGGGCAGGAATCCGCCGTGACCAACGACCCTGACATTGTGAGACATGCCGACAAATGGATCATCCCCGGCGTAGGCAATTTCAAGGCGACGGCGCCGCTTGTGAACGGGGCACTCGGAGAGCTGTTGCGCGGCGCGGCCGGTCCCGATGGACGGCCACTGCTGGGCATCTGTCTGGGGCTGCAGTGGATGTTCGAAGGCAGCAGCGAGGCCCCGGAATTGCGGGGACTGGCGACGTTTGCCGGGGAGTGCACCCGCTTTTCGGAGCGGGTGAAGTCGCCGCACGTGGGATGGGACAGCATTGCCATCGATGCGCCTTCGCGGCTGCTTGCAGGCATTGCCCCGGGTTCATATGTGTATTTCACCCATTCCTATCACGCGCCAGTATGCGCCGACACAGTGGCAACCTGCACCTACGAGGAACCTTTTACTGCGGCGGTGGAGCGCGGGAACCTGTTCGGCGTGCAATTCCATCCTGAGAAGTCGGGCGATGTGGGCCTGCAGATTCTGGAGAATTTCTGTGCTCTGTAAAACCTTGGCCAAACGCATCATTGCCTGCCTCGATGTGAATGCCGGACGAGTGGTGAAGGGAATCCAGTTCGAGCAACTGCGGGACGCGGGGGATCCGGCGGAACTGGCGCTCGCACACAGCCAGGCGGGAGCCGACGAAATCGTGTTACTCGACATCACTGCCACTGCCGAATCGCGCAACACGCTGCTCGACACCGTGCGGCGCACGGCGCGGCAGTTGTTCATTCCCTTCACTGTGGGGGGCGGGATCCGTTCGCTGGACGATGCGGCAGCGGTGCTGGATTGCGGAGCCGATAAAGTCGCGATGAACTCGGCGGCCATCGCCCATCCCACGCTGATCACGCGGGTGGCAGAGCGCTATGGTTCGCAGGCCGTGGTAGTTGCAATTGACGCCCGGCAGCGAACTCGCACAGCGTGGGAGGTATACGTCTGGGGCGGCCGCAAACCTACTGGTCGCGATGCGAAACAATGGGCAATTGCGGCGGAAGAGTTGGGGGCGGGAGAGATCATGCTGACATCGATGGACCGTGATGGAACAAAGTCGGGGTTTGACTGCCCGTTGACCCGGGCGATTGCAACGAGCGTGCGCATTCCGGTGATTGCCTCGGGGGGAGCGGGCGAGCCGCACCATTTTGTCGAGGTATTTAAGGACGGAGCAGCGGATGCGGCGCTGGCGGCGTCCGTCTTCCACTTCGGCCTGAAATCGGTGGCGGCGATCAAGCAGGAACTGCGGGAGGCGGGCATCCCGGTGAGGCCCACGTGCTGATTCCCTCGATCGACCTGATGGGCGGCAGGATCGTGCAACTGGTGCAGGGAGAAAAGAAAGCGCTGGAGTTCGAGAACTTCGGTGAGTGGGTCGAACGGTTTTCGCGTTTTCCGCTGGTGCAGTTGATCGACCTCGATGCCGCGATGGGTACAGGCAGCAACCAGGCGCTGATTGCCGAGTTCTGCGGCAAATTGCCGTGCCAGGTGGGCGGCGGCATTCGCTCCGCCGAAAGCGCGCGGCAGGTGTTGGCGGCGGGGGCGAAGCGAGTCATCCTTGGGTCGTCCTTAATCAAGGATGGCGCAGTCGACGGCAAGTTCGCCAACGCGCTCTGCAAGAAGTTCGGCGCCGAACGACTGGTGATGGCAATCGACTCGCGGGGTGGCCGGGTTGCGATTCACGGCTGGAAAACCATCACCGCGATTACCCCGGTGGAGATGATGCAGGCGTTGGAACCGTATTGCTCGGCGTTTCTCTACACGCATATCGATACCGAGGGACTGTTGCAAGGGATCCCTCTGGACGTAGTTGCAGATTTGCGCCGACTAACCTTGCGGCGGTTGATCGCAGCCGGGGGCATTCGCAGCCAGCAGGAGATCGACGCGCTCGATGCGATGGGCGTGGATGCCGTGGTGGGTATGGCGATTTACTCAGGAGTGCTAGAAGTCTGACAATGTGGGAATCAGCGCCGACCCTGCAGCGGAGCGATCAATTGGGCGGCTGAGTTGCGGGCGGGCAGAGCAGTGCCGGCGACCGGAAGTCGCAACTCCACTTCCAATCCGTGCGGAGAGACGTTGCGGGCGGTCACGGTGCCGCCGTGGACAGCCACGGCATTGCGCACGATAGCCAGTCCCAATCCCATGCCGCCAGTGGTGGTTCCACGAGCATCATCCACGCGATAGAAAGGTTTGAAGAGCAGGGGAAGGGCGTCTTCCGGAACGCCCTTGCCATTATCACGGACGGTAAGAACGGCATGGCCTTCGTCGAGGCACAGACGAACATCGATCCTGCCGCCTTGTCCCGAATAGAAGATGGAGTTACGCACCACGTTTTCGATGGCACTGCGCAGCAAACCGGGATCGCCCTTGACGTGCAACCTGGCGTCATCGGCGTAGTTGACGGTGGCATCCGTGGCAGCGGCCTCGAAGCGCGCATCGTCCAGCACTTCGTCGAGGAGGTCATTGAGCGAGAGGCTTTCGAATTTGGGCTTGTATTGTCCGTTCTCCAAACGGGCGACGGTCAGAATGCGTTCCAGCATGGAGTCAAGCTGGATGGTGTCCTGCTCGATGCGGTCGAGCATCTCGTCGCGCTCCGGCCGATCGGAGGTGCGCGCTAGGGCGAGAGCCAGGCGCATGCGGGCAATGGGCGAACGCAGTTCGTGCGACACGCCGCTCAGCAGATTGCGTTCGCTCTGAATCTGCTTGCGCAACTCTCCGGCCATGGAATCGAAGTCGCGCACCAGGTCGGCAATCTCGTCGCTGCGCTTGCCGATGGTTGCGCCCACGCGAATGTCGAGATTGCCGCGCGCGAGTTCGTTGGTGGCGAGGCGCAGCCGCTCGATAGGCTTGCTCAGATAGTGGGCAATAACGAGGCACATAAGAGCAGAGATAATGGTGCCAAGTTTCAATACCCAGAGAATGTCGCCGGGTACGCGCTCCGACAGTGGCGGAGGGATGAACTCGCCGATCAATAAGTAGTGGCTGCGCGGGGTGGTGATGGGAGCAACCAGGACCACGGCTTCATCGGGACGGATCATGCCCTCATGGCGCAGGGCGCTCTGGGCAAAGTTGCGGATCTCGTCAGTTAGCGGACGCCCGCTCAACTCGCGGCCATCGGCGTCGAGCAGCCAGTAGTCGGAACGACGGGGCATGGCCGTCTGATCGAGCAAAGCGCGCAGCGCGGGTTGGCCCGACTCCTCATAGCGGCGGACTGCCAGATCCGCGAGTGTGGGCACGAGGCGGCGCTCGGGCTGCACCCACCAGGGGTTCTCAGCGTGCAGCCGGTAGTGCAGTCGCATGTAGAGCACGCCGAGTAACAATGCCTGCGCAACCCAGAAGGGCAGAAATATTTTCCAGAAAAGCCGCCGGTTCATGTCCTGCTCTTTTCCGGCGTGGCGGAGGCGAGAAAATAGCCAATGCCGCGGATGGGGCGGATGAGATCGTCGTTGCCGGGGAGGCTGCCGAGTTTTTTGCGCAAGCGGCTTACATGGACATCCACACTGCGATCGAAGGAATTCAAAGGGCGTCCCAGCGCAACTTCGGCGATCTGTTCGCGGGTGACAACGTTGCCAGCGTTGCGTAACAGAAGTTCCAGCACATTGAACTCGACCGAGGTCAGTTCGACGGGTTTGCCACCGCAGGAGACGTTGCGAGTTCCGAGCGAGAGCTGGATGCCGCCGACCTGCAGTACTTCATCATGATCATGGTCGCTGCGGGCCGCGCCAGAAGCCGCTTCGCGAGTACGTCGCAATATGGCGCGGATGCGGGCCACCAGTTCGCGCGGATCGAAGGGTTTTGCGAGATAATCATCAGCGCCGATCTCGAGTCCGAGGATGCGATCGACGGCCTCGCCGCGGGCGGTAAGCAGGAGGACCGGGGTCGAGGATTGATGGCGCAACGCCTTGAGCAACTCGAAGCCAGAGCCGCCGGGAAGCATAACATCGAGAATAATCAGCTCGTGATGACCGACGAGAGCGGCAGCCAGACCGGTATCATGGTCATAGGCAGCGTCGATGTGAAAGCCCTCTGCCTCCAGAAATCGCTTCAGCAGATTGACGAGAGCGTGATCGTCGTCGATGATGAGCAGGTGATTCACTGGATTCATTGTGCCTTTTCCAGTGTGCGGCTGCGGTGAAGAATTGTTTCGGGATGTGGTTGGACCCTTCACAAAACTTAACCTTCCTTCACCCTCTCTTAACGGCCCTCGGACCAGCTATCCGGTCTAATTAAGTGGGATTAATAGTACTGTAAGTAGCACGGATTTGATCAATTTCCGTGCTCCTGGCGACGGCAGTGGCCCCCTGCTACGACGTTGTTTGCCAGCGAGGAGGAAGGTTTGAGGTTTCTGCGAATTCATAAAGTGGCAATCGCATTCCTGATTTGCGTTGCTCTGGCCGGTTGCAGCCGCGCGGACAAGAATGCCAAGGCGAGCGGCCCTCCGCCGGCAGTACCAGTTGGGGTAGCCGCGGTCCAGCAGCGCGATTTTCCGGTTTACCTGACCGGGCTGGGCTCGGTGCAGGCGTTCAACACCGTGGCCTTGAAGAGCCGCATCGACGGGCAGATCATGCAGGTCAACTTCGAGGAAGGCCAGGATGTTAAACAGGGTGAGCTGCTGATCCAGATCGACCCGCGGCCCTACAACGTTGCGCTGCAAACGGCCAACGCCAATCTGCAACGCGATGAGGCCCAACTCAACAACGCCAAGGTGCAATACGAGCGCATGAAGGCCTTGTACGCCGGTGGCGTGATTGCCAAGCAGGACCTCGACACGCAGGAGGCGTCGTTTGGGCAGTACGAGGGCACGATTGCTGCCGACAAGGCCGCCATCGAAAATGCCAAGCTCAACCTTGCTTACACCCACGTTACATCGCCGATCAACGGACGCATCGGTTTGCGGCAGGTGGATATCGGCAATTATGTGCAGGCCTCTTCCACGACGCCCATGGTGGTGATCACACAACTGCATCCCATTGCGATCGTCTTCACTTTGCCGGAAGACCAACTCCAGGTCGTGCGGCAGCGCATGAAAGAAGGAACGCTGGTGGTGGACGTGTATGGCCGCGATGACCAGACCAAGCTCTCCACCGGCAAGCTGCTGACCATCGACAACCAGATCGACCAGACGACGGGGACGGCGAAACTGAAGGCCGTGTTTGAGAACCCCGACAACAGCCTGTGGCCCAACCAGTTTGTGAACGTTCACCTGTTGCTGGAGCGTCGCAAGGATGCGCTCACTATCCCGGCAAGCGCGATACAACGTGGTCCGCAGGGAACGTTTGCATATGTCGTCGACGCCAAGAACACGGTGCAGGTGATGCCAGTACAGGTCGCCCTGACACAGGGCAACACTGTAGTGATCGAGTCAGGCCTAGAAGTTGGCGACAGAGTGGTAACCGATGGGCAGGAAAAACTCCGGCCGGGAAGCCAGGTGAGTGTGCAGGCGCCGAACGGCCAATCGAAGAATCCGCAAGCAGCCGAGGGCAACGGATCGCAGTCATGAGTATTTCGCGGCCATTCATTCTTCGGCCCATCGCCACCTCCCTCCTGATGGTGGCGCTGCTGCTGGTGGGGATCGTGGCGTACCAACAGCTACCCATCTCGGCGTTGCCGCAGGTGGATTACCCGACCATTCAGATCGTGACGCTGTATCCCGGTGCCAGTCCCGACGTCACGGCCTCGTCCATCACCGCGCCTCTGGAGAGACAGTTTGGACAATTGCCCGGGCTGAATCAGATGACGTCGAGCAGCTCGTTTGGGGCGTCGGTGATCACACTGCAGTTCAATCTCGATGAAAACATCGACGTAGCGGAGCAGGAAGTGCAGGCAGCCATCAATAGCGCGCAGACGTTTCTGCCGCCCGACCTGCCGACGCCGCCGATCTACAGCAAAGTCAATCCTGCCGATGCACCGATCCTGACACTGGCGATGACCTCCGACACCATGCCGCTACCCAAGGTGGAGGACCTGGCGGACACCACGTTCGCGCAGAAGATTTCGCAATTGCCGGGAGTGGGCCTGGTTTCCATCAGTGGCGGGCAGAAGCCGGCGGTACGAATCCAGGCAAACCCCATGGCACTGGCCTCTTATGGCATGAGCCTGGAGCAATTGCGCACCATGATCGCTTCGGTCAATGTTGACCAGGCCAAGGGACAACTGCAGGACAATCGCCAGGCGTACACCATCGGGGCCAACGACCAGTTGTTCAAGCCCCAGGATTACGCGAACACGATCATTGCCTACAAGAATGGCAACCCGGTACGAGTGTCGGATGTGGCCACGGTGGTTGAAGGCCCGGAGAACCTGAACCAGGCGGCGTGGATGAACACCACTCCGGCTGTGATCCTGAATATTCAGCGCCAGCCCGGGGCCAACATCATCAAGGTTTCCGACAGCGTGAAGCTGCGGTTGAAGCAACTGCAGGCCAACCTGCCAGCTTCCGTCAAAATAACGGTGCTGACCGACCGCACCAACACCATCCGGGCCAGCGTGGCCGATGTGAAGTTCAGCCTGATGCTAACCATCGCGCTGGTGGTGATGGTGATTTTCCTGTTCCTGCGTACGCTGGCGGCGACCATTATTCCCAGCGTCGCGGTGCCGCTCTCTCTGGTCGGGACTTTCGGCGTGATGTACATGCTGGGCTATTCGCTCGACAACCTGTCGCTGATGGCACTGACCATTTCGACCGGTTTTGTGGTGGATGACGCGATCGTCATGATCGAGAACATCGACCGCTACATCGAGGAAGGCCATTCGCCGCTGGAAGCCGCACTGATGGGCTCGGGACAAATTGGCTTCACCATCGTTTCGTTGACGGTCTCGCTGATTGCAGTGCTGATCCCGCTGCTGTTCATGGGCGACATTGTGGGTCGCTTGTTCCGCGAATTCGCGGTGACGCTGAGCGTGACGATTCTGCTGTCGGCCTTTATCTCGCTGACGCTGACGCCCATGATGTGCTCGCTGCTGCTGCGCCAGAAGGGCCATGAAAAGCATGGCAAGTTTTATGAAGCTTCGGAGCGGGTCTTCAATAGCACCATCGGGTTTTATGGCCGGACCCTCAAGGTTGTGCTGGAGCACCAGACGCTTACCCTGTTCATCACGTTAGCGACCCTGGTTGCGACCATCTGGCTGTACATCCTGGTGCCCAAGGGCTTTTTCCCCATCCAGGACACGGGCGTGATCATGGGCATCTCGGATGCGCCGGAGAGCGTTTCGTTTGCGTCCATGGCGGAGCGGCAACTTAAGCTGGCAGCCGCCATCCTGAAAGACCCGGACGTGGCCAGCCTGTCGTCGTTCATCGGCGTGGACGGGACCAATACCACGCCGAACAGCGGGCGCTTGCAGATCAACCTGAAGCCCAAAGACGAGCGCAGTGACGATGTGTCGGCGATCATCAAGCGACTGCAGCAGGAGACAGCGGGCGTCGAGGGCATCACGCTTTACATGCAACCGGTGCAGGACCTGACAGTGGAAGACCGGGTCAGCCGCACGCAGTACCAGTTCAGCCTGGAGGACGCCGATCCGAAAGAACTGGCGAAGTGGACCAGCACCCTAGTGGCCAAGCTGAAGACGCTTCCACAGTTGCGCGATGTCGCAACCGATCAGCAGAACCAGGCGGCGGTCGCCAATCTCGAGATCGACCGCGATACCGCCTCACGCCTGGGAGTGAGCGCCAGCGCCGTGGACAACACGCTCTACGACGCATTCGGGCAGCGCTTGATCTCGATCATGTTCACCCAGTTGAACCAGTACCACGTGGTGCTGGAGGTCGATCCCTCTTTCCGCAACGACCCGGATTCGCTCAAGAGCATTTATGTGCCCGGCGCCAATGGACAGGTTCCGCTGAGCTCCATCGCGCACTTCGAGACGGGCAGCGGCGCGCTCTCGCTGAACCACCAAGGACAGTTTCCGGCGGTGACGGTCTCCTTTAACCTGGGCAACCGATATTCGCTGGGCGAGGCGGTGCGGGCGATCAATGATGCGGTTGCGGAGATTGGGATGCCACCGAGCATCCAGGTGAAGTTCCAGGGAACGGCGAGAGCGTTTGAGGCGTCCCAGGCCAACGAAGGCTGGCTGATCCTGGCTGCGATTATCACCGTGTACATCGTGCTGGGAGTGCTCTACGAGAGCTACATTCATCCAATTACCATCCTGTCCACACTGCCATCGGCGGGCGTGGGGGCGATCCTGGCGCTCAATATCTTTCGCATGGACCTGGGAGTGATGGCGCTGATAGGCATCATCCTGTTGATCGGTATTGTGAAGAAAAACGCCATTATGATGATCGACTTCGCCCTGGAAGCCGAACGCAAGGAAGGCAAGACACCGTTGCAAGCCATCTACGAAGCCTGCCTGCTGCGCTTTCGCCCCATCATGATGACCACGTTTGCAGCGTTGTTCGGCGCGGTCCCGCTGGCGTTGGGTTCGGGGACCGGTTCCGAGTTGCGACGTCCACTGGGTGTCACCATCATTGGCGGTCTGCTGTTCAGCCAGATACTGACGCTATACACCACCCCGGTGGTCTACCTGTGGTTTGACCGGCTCGGTGTCGCGGTGCGCAATTTGCGCGCGCCGAGAGCCGCAGAGGCCGTGGGAGACTGAGCATGAATGTCTCCGGACCAGCCATCGAGCGACCGGTTGCGACCTTTCTTCTCACCATTGCGCTGTTGATGGCCGGAGGACTGGCGTACACTCAGCTTCCCGTCTCGCCGCTGCCGCAAATCGATTTCCCGGTGATCTCAGTAGGCGCCGGACTGCCGGGGGCGAGTCCGGAGACGATGGCAACTTCCGTTGCCACTCCCCTGGAGCGGCAATTCGGCCGCATCGCGGGAATTAACCAGATGACGTCATCCAGCCAGTTGGGATCGACGGGCATCACCATGCAGTTCGACCTGAACCGCAACATCGACGCGGCGGCGCGCGACGTGCAGGCGGCCATCAACGCGGCCCGCGGGTACCTGCCCGCGGATTTGCCGGGGAATCCCAGCTATCGCAAAGTAAATCCCGCCGACGCACCCATCCTGATCCTGGCGCTGACGTCAGACACCATGACGCAGGACCAGATGTACGATGCGGCCGACTCGATTCTTTCCCAGAAGTTGGCACAGGTCGAAGGCGTGGGCCAGGTGTTCGTCGGAGGATCATCGCAGCCGGCGGTTCGCATCGAGGCAAATCCCAACCTGCTCAATAAAATGAATATTGGCCTGGACGCGGTGCGCGCGGCGGTTGCGGCACAAAACGTGAACCAGGCGAAGGGCTCGCTGCAGGGCAGCGCTAAAGCCTGGATGATACGCACCAACGACCAGCTTAAGAAAGCCAAAGACTATCGGCCAATCATTGTTGCCTACAAGAATGGCGCGCCGGTCCGCCTCAGCGATGTCGCCGATGTGCAGGACTCCTACACGGATACACACGTCGCCGGCAGGTTTAACGGCAAGCCCAGCGTACTGATCATCATCTTCCGGCAGCCGGGCGCCAACATCATTGCGACGGTCGACCGGGTGATCGCGCAATTGCCGTTTCTGAAAGCCTCGATGCCGCAAAACATCAGGCTCGACATTGCGCTCGACCGAACGCTGACCGTGCGGGCTTCGGTGGCCGACGTGCAACGCACCCTGATCATCTCGCTGATACTGGTTGTCTTGGTGGTGTTCGTCTTCCTGCGCGAAGTGCGTGCCACCCTTATCCCAAGCGTTGCCGTGCCACTGGCGATCATCGGCACCTTCGGGATCATGTATCTGCTGGACTATTCGCTCAACAACCTGTCGCTGATGGCTCTGACGATTTCCACCGGATTCGTAGTGGATGACGCCATCGTGGTGTTGGAAAACGTGATGCGCCACATCGAGGCCGGCATGTCCCCGCACGAAGCTGCGCTGCTGGGCGCGCGCGAGATCGGCTTCACCGTAATGTCGATGAGCATCTCGCTGATCGCGGTGTTCATCCCGATACTGCTGATGAGCGGACTGATTGGCCGTCTCTTCCATGAATTCGCCATGACCATCAGTTCGGCCATCGCGGTTTCCATGGTGGTGTCGCTGACGACGACGCCGATGCTTTGCGCGCGGTTCCTGAAACCGCATAGCGCCAAACACGGTGTGATTTATCGCGTCAGCGAGAAAAGCTTTATCCGGCTGAATCAAGGGTACAAGCGATCACTCGCATGGGTGCTGCGTCATCAGCGATTAGTCTTTGCGATTGCCGTCATCGCCGTGTTCGTAAACGTCTATCTGTACGTCATCGTGCCCAAGGGGTTCTTTCCGCAGCAGGACACGGGGCGCATGATGGGGACCATCATGGGCGACCAGGACCTCGCGTTCGTGGGGATGCGGGACAAGGTGGCGGAGTTCATCCGCATCGTCAAGCAAGACCCAGCGGTACAGGACGTCGTGGCGTTTGCGGGCGGAAACACCGCGCAGAACCAGGGCAGAATGTTCGTGACCCTCAAGCCGCTGAAGGAACGCAAGGTCAGCGTGGACGAGGTGATCAATCGCCTTCGCCCGAAGACCTCCCACGTGCCGGGAGCAACGTTGTTTTTCCAGGCCGCGCAGGATTTGCAGATTGGCGGACGGTTCGCCAACGCCCAATATCAGTACACGCTTTCGGGCGAGGACTTGGCGGAGTTGTACGAGTGGGCCCCCAAATTGATGGCTAAACTGCGTGCGATCCCAATTCTCAAGGACGTCAGTAGTGACCAGCAGGTGCGGGGGTTGCAGCAAAACGTCATCATCGATCGCGATACGGCAGCGCGACTGGGAATCACTCCGCAGCAAATCGACAATGTGCTGTACGACGCCTTCGGGCAGCGCCAGATCTCGACCATCTACCAGACGCTGAACCAGTATCACGTGGTGCTCGAGGTTGATCCGCAATATCAGCAGACACCCGATGCCCTGGAGAGCGTTTACGTGATTACCAAGGCCGGGGCGCAGGTGCCGTTATCCGCGTTCGCGCATTTCGGACCGACCAGCACCTCGCTGGCCGTCGCCCATCAGGGACAGTTTCCGGCGGTGACAATTTCGTTCAATCTTGCGCCGGGAGCGGCCCTGGGCGATGCCACCAAGTTGATCGAACAGGCGCAGTTGCAGATGCGTTTTCCGGCCACCATCCACGGCAGCTTCCAGGGCACCGCCGCGGCCTTCCAGGATTCGCTTTCATCGGAACCATTGTTAATTCTGGCTGCGCTGGTTGCTGTCTATATCGTGCTCGGCATGTTGTACGAGAGCTACGTTCATCCCATCACAATTCTTTCCACGATCCCTTCGGCTGGCACCGGCGCCCTGCTGGCACTGATGCTGTTTCACATGGAACTGAATGTGATCGCGCTGGTCGGCATTCTCTTGCTGATTGGAATCGTGAAGAAGAACGCCATCATGATGATCGACTTCGCGTTAGAGATGGAACGCCAGGGCAAGAGCCCGCTCGACGCCATCCACGAAGCGGCCTTGCTGCGCTTCCGTCCCATCATGATGACCACTGCGGCTGCGATACTGGGTGCGGTCCCGCTGGCGTTCGGCCGGGGCTCCGGTTCGGAGTTGCGGCGTCCGCTGGGCGTAGCGATTGTCGGCGGCTTGATGGTGAGCCAGATGCTGACGATCTATACGACGCCCGTGGTCTACTTGTACCTCGACCGCTTCCAGACATGGATCGCGGCCCACCTGCCGTGGCGCAGAAGGCAGTTCCAGAAAAAGGGCGACGTTCCCATCTTCGCCGATTAGTTTTCAGTCGGCTACGAACTCGTTACCCTGCTGATATGTAGAGCCCCACTGCAAATCGGCCCCTAACTTCCGCTTCCGTCGGAAGACCCGCCAACCCGGACGATCAGTCGCCTCCCGATGCGGAAGCATCGCGCCACGTACCTACTGTGTTTCCCTGCTCGTTGGTGTAGTAGCCCTGGATCGTATAGAGATTAGGATTGTCGGGCGGACCCCAACCGAAAAGGATCCACGCCTCGAGATCTCCGTTCTCCTCCCCGTCAGCCGCGACCCAGCCCTGTCCCGGCACTTTGTCTGTACACGCTTCCGCCAACTCGTGGGAGTAGACGGCCGTGAAGTCACCGATCTGCCCGCCACAACCCTGGCACAATGAGGAAGGCAGTACCGCATATGCGATTATCGTTCCGTTGTAGTTGATGGCATCGTGATAGCCGCAGAAAGCGGAACAAGATTGTTCTCCCGTTAATTCGGAAGTCACTCCATCGGGCAAGATGAGCACAAACAAGCTGTTGTTGTTACCGCTCATCTGTCCCTGGTCGAGCAGTGTACGCACCGTATTCTGCGCATCGCTGTCAGCAAACGTTGTACCCGCGTCCAGCGCCGGTCCGTTGATGAATCCGTTGTAAGTTCCGGAGCCCGTTCCGTAACCCAACTGCTGCAGCGGATCCAGGTAGCCATTTTCGACAATGGCCTTGCTGAAGGCTTCGGCCAGGTTCTGATCGTCCCAGAATTCCCCGAGGTAGATATTGGTTACTTCTGGCAGCTGAATCTGGCTGCCGGCAACGTTTTGAAATCCCGCGGCGCCTCCGGGGCCGGTAGGGGAAGCCAGGGGCTGGGTCAACAGTTCACGATCCTGCTGAGCTTCGTCGTCATGCACGATTCGCGGACGCATCACACTGCGTGGCGGAACGATCTGCACTACGTTTTTACGCGCTCCGATGCCCCTCATGTCTTGTATCGAATATTTCTTCTTACGTCTCACCTCACCCTCCTGCTTGCAATTTCATTTTCACTCCCGAGTGGATATGGGCTCGAACGAATGCGGATTAAAGTATCGCCGTTTCCATTAGGTTGCAAGCCAATTCAGAGCAAAAAGAGTTGGGACCATCGTTGGATCCGGTGGTCCAGGGTGAAGGCATCGCCGGGCTGTCTTGAGCAGCGCTGTCCGTTTTCGGACACGGCAATACCGCCGATGGGCAAACCTGCAAACCCTGTGGGAAATCGCCGTTGATTCCGTGGTACTTGGTGCTGCCAATGAATGGCAACCAGTCTGCATCTACCACTGCGGGCTACCTATGACGGACGACAACGAACAGGGAAAGGTGCTGATTGCTGAGGACCAGGAGCATGTGCGCGAAGCACTGGCTATGCTGCTGCGGACGCAAGGCTATCCGGTACTAACGTGTGCCTCGCCTCAAGAAGCACTAACCGTGGCGCGCCAACAGTCTCCGGACCTGGCGCTGGTGGACATGAACTACCGCCGCGACAGCACGTCCGGAGTCGAAGGCTTAAACCTGATCGAGACCCTGCGGCAATTGGATAGCACGCTTCCCATCATCGCGCTCACGGCGTGGGGCAACGTGGATCTGGCGGTGCATGCGATGAGGTCGGGCGCGTCAGACTTCATCGAGAAGCCGTGGCGAAACGACTCGCTGCTGGAGAAGGTGCAGTCGCTGGTCCGTCATGGCCGTGAGGTACGCGTGATGCAGCGCATCTCCGAACACGAAAAGCAGGATGCACAGCAACTGCAGACCCGCATCGTTCCGCGGCGCCACCTGGTGGCGGGAGGTATTGAGCTATTCGGCGAGAGTGTTCCTGCAGGGATTGTGGGCGGCGACTACTTCGGTCTGTGGCAACCGAACCCGGAGTCGCTGCACCTCTGTCTGGCCGACGTGTCGGGCAAGGGAACACCTGGCGCGCTGATCGCGGCCATGCTGTATGCCTCGGTCAGTACGTTGTCGGCGTCTGGAAGCGGAGCGGCGAAAATCGTGAGCGAGGTTGAAGCGATTCTGCGCGACCAGTTAGGCGAAGGGCATTACATCACCCTGTTCTACGGCGTACTCGACCTTGCAAGCCGCGTGCTGGAATATGTCAACGCGGGGCATTGTCCCCCGATCTTGCGGCGCGGCAATGGACCGGTCGAGTTGCTGGCGCCCACGCGAGCGGTGCTGGGATTGCTGGACCAGCAGGCCAGCGGCTCGGAGCGGATCCAGCTCTGCGCTGGGGATGGGCTTGTGTTGTACACCGATGGCATCACCGAAGCGTCTGATGAGAGTGGGGAAGAGTTTGGGTCGGAACGATTGATCCGACTCTTGGAGCGTGACGGTGCGTCGCAATTGCAGGATCTGTATACGAGCATATTGAGCCGGGTACGCGATCATGCGAGAGGCAAGCTGCGAGATGACGCGACCATGGTACTGATCTCGGTGGACGGGACGACTCTGCCACCAGCTTCGTCGGCGAATCGACATGCCAGTTACCCATCGAAAGGCTGACGCAGGTCCCGGAGCAGATCGCGAATTCCTTCATTAGGCCTTCATTAGGCACTTGAAACTCGCAACTCGAAACCTGAAACTGTTTCGTGATCCATTCTTACCATGCGGTGGTCCTGGGCGGAGGCGCCGCCGGATTGATGTGCGCCATCACCGCCGGGCAGCGCGGGCGCCGCGTCGTCGTGCTGGAACACGCCGATCGCATTGGCAAGAAGATACTGATCTCCGGAGGCGGGCGGTGCAATTTCACTAACCTGCACTGCAGACCGGAGAATTTTCTCTCGGCGAACCCGCATTTCTGCAAATCGGCACTGGCCCGCTACACACCGAAGGACTTTATCGCCCTGGTCGAGAAACATGACATCCCCTATCACGAAAAAACACTGGGGCAGTTGTTCTGCGACCGCTCGGCGCAGGATGTGGTCGGAATGCTGGAAGAAGAATGCAGGGCGGCAGGGATCGAGGTATTTGCTGCGACCCGCGTGCAGGAAGTACGACGAAATGACAAGTTTGTTGTGCTGGCGGGTGCCCATGAATTTCGTGCGCCGGCGCTGGTGGTGGCAACGGGCGGGTTGTCGATTCCCAAGATGGGTGCGACTTCGTTCGGCTACGAACTGGCGCGGCAGTTCGGAATCAAGATTCGCGAATGCCGGCCCGCGCTGGTTCCGCTGACTTTCGACGCCACCGACCGCAAGCACTATTGCGACCTGGCTGGGGTTTCCGCCGAAGTCGTCGCGTCGGTTGGGCGGCAGCGCTTCCGCGAGAAGATGCTGATCACGCACCGCGGGCTCAGCGGTCCGGCGATCCTGCAAATCTCATCGTATTGGAATCCTGGCGAGCCACTTACGCTGGACCTTGCTCCGGAGACGGACATCACCAAACGATTGCGACTGGAGTCCGGTGGGCGCGACCTGAGCGCGGCGAAGACGGCATTCCGAGCCGCGCTGCCCGATCGACTCGCGGACCGCTGGCTGGAACTGCATGCGCCGGATCGCTGGACGAATCCTGCGCTAGTGGAATTAGAGAGAGCTGCACACCAGTGGAAGGTGGTGCCCTCCCGCACGGAGGGCTACGACAAAGCCGAGGTCACAGCCGGGGGCGTGGACACGGACGAGCTGTCGGCCAAGACCATGGAAAGTACGAAAGTGCCGGGGCTGTACTTCATCGGGGAAGTAGTTGACGTCACCGGGCAGCTAGGAGGATTCAACTTTCAGTGGGCGTGGGCCTCGGGGTTTTGCGCGGGGCAGGCGATCTGAGAGGTTGTAACAATCCGCATCTCGCCGCGCCATTTCATTGTCCTTTCATTGATAAACTGCTGCTACTGCCAGTTGGGATAATCCAACAGAAAGCAAGCGGAGAGCCGTGACCAGTTCAGGCGAAGCAATCGTTAATATACAGACGATGGTGAAAACATATCCGGGCAAAACACCGGTCGAAGCGGTGAAGGGAATCGACCTGGCGGTGGAGCGCGGAGAGTTGTTCGGGCTGCTGGGGCCGAACGGAGCAGGCAAGAGCACCACAATCAGCGTGTGCACCACGCGCTCCCTGCCCACCGGCGGCCGGGTCACGATTGCCGGTATCGACGTGGTCGAGCATCCCGCGGAGGCCCGCCGATTCATGGGCGTGGTGACGCAGTACAATACTCTTGACCGCCAGTGCACGGTGTGGGAAAACCTGTATTTTCATTGCCGCTACTTTGGCCTTACCCACGCGTTTTCGGCGAAAAAAGCTGACGAGTTGCTTGAACTCTTCAAGCTGACCGAGCGCAAGAAGTCGTTTGTCCGCGAACTCTCCGGCGGACTGGCGCAGCGCGTCCAAATTGCTCGGGCCATCGCCCACGATCCCGAGGTGCTGTTTCTCGACGAGCCCAGCGCGGGACTTGATCCCCAGACACGTCTGGCATTGTGGGACATCATCCGCGTGCTGCGTGAGCGGGGAATTACCATCGTCCTGACCACGCACTACATGGAAGAAGCCGATCAGTTGTGCGGCCGGGTCGCCATTATCGATCACGGGAAGATCCTGGTATGTGGCTCTCCCGAAGAACTGAAGAACAGCGTCCGCGCGCAAAAGATTTTCCAGTTGCAATTACAAAACTCCAATGCCGACGGGTTGCGCGACCGTCTGGGGGCGCTGCCGGGAGTAACCGAAGTGGAAGGCTCTGACGCCGGACTAGTGGTGTTCACCGACGGCCGTGGCGGACTGCTGCCAGAAATCGTCGGCATCACCGGGGATAATCTGCGCGACATCTCGGTCACCGAAACCACGCTGGAATCTGTCTTCATCAAGCTCACGGGGAGGGACCTGCGTGACTAACTACACCCTGTATGCCCGGTCGTTCGGCGGACTGCTGCTACGCGACATCAGCGTGCTGCGGCGCGAGGTCATTCCCTTCCTAATCCGGACGGTAATGAACCCGCTGATGTTTGTCTTCGTGTTCACCTACCTGTTCCCCAAAATGGGGCAGGGCTTTCAGAGCAGCGACGGCGCAGGGTTTGGCACGCTGATCCTGCCCGGATTGCTGGCGGTGGGCATCTTTATTCAGGGCATCATGGCGACGGCGCTGCCGCTGTCGATGGAGATCGGCGCCACGCGCGAAATCCACGACCGCGTTATGTCGCCGTTGCCGGTGACCTGGGTGGCCATCGAGAAGATCGTCTTCAGCGCGGTACAAAGCCTGCTCGCCGCGCTGGTGATTTTCCCGCTGGTGTACTTCATTCCCGCTACTCCGGTGCAGGTGCATGTGTCGAGTTGGGCGACGCTGATCGGAATCCTGGTGCTGGCCTCGCTGGTCGCTGGTACCGTGGGCCTGGCCATCGGCACGGTAGTGAGGCCGGAGCAGATCGCACTGATGTTCGGCATCATCGTAGTGCCGGTGACCTTCTTTGGCTGCGTGTACTACCCCTGGGCCGCGATGTACAAGGTGCGCTGGCTGCAAATCCTGGTGCTGATCAATCCGCTGGTGTACATGAGCGAAGGGCTGCGCACGGCGCTTACGCCGGGGATCCCGCACATGCCCGCGTGGGTAGCGTTTGTTGCGCTGCTGATCGGGTTGGTGATTCTGGGAACGGTCGGTATACGGGGATTCCTGCGCAGAGTGCTGACGTAAGCAGAGCAACTTCGGCCGGGTGTCGCAGGTTTTGGCGCTCGTTTGGATTTGTGACCCGCTGCGGCGTCAAACAGGAAAACTTCTTTTAATTCAATCAGCGATTTTGCGGCGAGGAGATTCCTGGGTCAAATCCGTCACGCGAAGCAGTTCCAATTGTGCGAGAGCTAATGCACGCTGGCGATCTTCCTGGTCACTCGCGAAAGGTGCGAATGACTGAGGCCCCTGGCGACAGAAGTCCGCTCCTGCCTTAGTATCCCGCCAACTTGAGCATGGCCTGGTAGAGATCGCTGGCTTGCGGCAGGATCTCGTCCTCTACCTGCGGCTGATAGGCGACGAAGGTGTCTTTGGCTGCAACGCGCTTCACGGGAGCGTCGAGGTTGTCGAACAACTCGTCGGCAATACGCGCGGCGATTTCGGCGCCGTAACCCCAGCTCAGCGTGTCTTCGTGCGCGACCAGCACGCGGTGGGTCTTCGACACCGAGTTGGCAATCGCCTCCCAGTCGTAGGGGTTGAGGGAGCGCAGGTCGATGAGCTCGACGCTGACGTTGTGCTCGCGCTCCATGCGCTGTGCCGCCTGCAGGGCGCGCGGAACCACCGCGCCGTAGGTCACGACGGTGAGGTCGTGTCCCAGGCGCACGACTTTGGCCTTACCGAACGGAACCATGAAATCCGGCCCGGGATAGGGCGCGCGTCCATAGGTTTCGCGGTAGAGGCGCTTGTGTTCGAGGAACAGCACGGGATCGTCGCAGCGGATGGCGGTGCGCAGCAGCCCGTTGGCGTCGAGAGCGTTCGAGGGGAACACCACGCGCATGCCCGGCGTGTGGGTGAAGATGCTCTCGCCGCATTGCGAGTGATAGATGGCGCCGCCGGTGAGGTATCCGCCGATGGCGACGCGAATCACCACCGGGCAGGAGAAACCGTTGTTGGAGCGCCAGCGGATGGTTGGCAGCTCGTTGCGTAGCTGGTGCATGGCGGGCCAGATGTAGTCGAAGAACTGGATCTCGACTACGGGCTTCATGCCGCGCGTGGCCATGCCGGTGGCGCGGCCGATGATGTTGGCCTCGGCCAGCGGCGAGTTGAACACGCGCTCGGAGCCAAACGCCACCTGCAAGCCCGAGGTCAGCTTGAAAACGCCGCCCTTGCCCTTCACCTGCTTGTCGCGCAGGTATTCTTCGCGGCTGCAATCGGCCACGTCCTCGCCGAAGATCACGATGCGCTGGTCGCGCTTCATCTCGTCCTTGAGGCAGGAGTTGATGAGGTCGGCCATGGTCTTCTCGCCGCCCGTCGGCTTCGCGGGTAGCGGCGGACGTATCGGCTCGGTCTCAAACGCATGCGACGTGGGATCGAGGCTGGGTGAATATAGGTGCTGCATGTACGTGCCGGGCTTGGGAAATGCGGCCGCCACCCCTTTGTCCGCCGCCTCCTGCACTTGCTCGGTGAGGTCGAGTTCTATTTCGTGCAGCGCGGCTTCGTCGAGGATGCCTTCGCTCAGCAGGAATGTCCGGAATCGTGTGACAGGATCGCGCTCGACTTCCAGCTTGCGCTCCAACTCCGGACGGTAGAGCTTCTCGTCGTCCGAGAGCGAATGCGAGTAGGGACGAATGACATGTCCGTGAACGAAGGCTGGGCCCTTGCCCGAGCGGACGTAGTCGATCGCCGTCTTCATCGCGGCGTAGCTTGCCAGGAGGTCGGTGCCATCCACCTCGGCAAAATGGAAGTTGGGGAACCCTTGAACCACTTTGCTGATGTTGCCGCCCGGAGTGTTGACTTCCACGGGCACGGAGATGGCGTACTCGTTGTCTTCGATCACGAACAACATCGGTAGCTTGAGGTTTGAGGCTGTGCTGAGCGACTCCCAGAACTCGCCCTGGCTGGTGGTGCCGTCGCCGGAAGAAACGTACACCACTTCGTCGCCGTGGAAGGCGACGTCCTTGAACTCGCGATAGTCGCCCGTGGCTTTTTCCGCAGCGCCGGGATGGCGGTTGAAATAGCGTCCCGCCTCGGCGCAGCCTATGGCCTGCAGAAACTGCGTTCCCGTGGGAGACGATCCAGTCACGATGTTGAGCTTGGTGTTGCCCCAGTGCGAAGGCATCTGGCGTCCGCCGGACGCCGGATCGTCGGCCGCGCCAACCGCCTGCAGAAGCATTTCGTAGGGAGTATTGCCCAGCGCCAGGCACAGCGCGCGGTCGCGGTAATAAGGGTAGAACCAGTCGTAGCCGGGGCGGAGCAGGATGCCCGCCGCCACCAGAAGCGCTTCATGTCCCGCGCCGGAGATCTGGAAGAAGATCTTCTGCTGGCGCTTTAACATGATTTCGCGGTCATCGATCTTGCGCGACTGGTACATCAGCCGGTAGATCTCAATGAGGTGCTGGGGGGTTAGCCCTTCATATTTCTCGGCGGGCGCAGGCTGCGCAACGGCAATCTTCGGTTCGACCTTGGTGGTTGCCATCCATGACCTCGGGCTTGAAATGAGGTACCCGCAAACGGCTCAGAACTTGATCTATTGTAAATCCCCGGGAACGATTCCCCCGAATTCGGGGCGATGCCGTGCCCGGTCGTTCCCCGGTCATGCAGCCTGTCTGCCGTTGGCGGTCAGGTGGCTATACTGGAAGTGGAATGATACGCACTTTTCGGCCGATTCCGCTCAAAAAAATTAAGCTCGTCCTCTTTGATCTCGACGGCACGCTGATCGATTCTGAACTCGATCTCGCCAACTCGGTGAACGCCATGTTGCGCCACTTCGGACGCAAGGAGCTGCCGCTGGAAGTCATCGATACTTATATCGGTGACGGCGCTCCCATGCTGATCCGGCGCGCGCTGGGCGATCCCGCGCACGCACAATCCATTCAAGAGGCGCTGAATTACTTCCTACTCTATTATCGCGAACACAAGCTCGACAACACCCGCCCGTATGATGGCATCCTGCAGGCGCTGCAACAGGTCGAGACGTGCGATGGGACTCGGCGCCAAATGGCTGTCCTGACCAACAAGCCGGTGCGCGCGTCGCGTGACATTTTGACGGGACTCGGTCTGTCGCAGTTTTTCTTCCAAACCTATGGCGGTAACAGTTTCGAAACCAAGAAGCCCGACCCGCTGGGCGCGCAGACCGTAATGCGCGAAGCCGGTGCCGAAGCGGATGAAACGGTGATGGTGGGCGATTCCGAGGTGGACGTGCTGACTGCGCACAACACCAACCTGTGGAGCATCGGCGTAACCTACGGCTTTGCGCCGCATACGCTAGAGCGCACACATCCCGACATCCTGGTGGATACGCCCGCGGAACTCGCACAGGCGTTGACGGTCGGCCAAGCTCAGAGCGCCGGTTAGGAAATCGCTGCACTGGCGCGCTTCGCTGGTATCCTGATCCCATGGCGCAGCCCGGCAGATTGCGTTCGCCGTTCCAGGAAGGCTTCGCCGCATTGCGCGAGGAGCCGCTGCTGCTCGTCGCCGAGTTGACCTGGCGGTGGTGCTTCGCCCTCGCCGCATGGATACTGGCGTTGGTTGCCGCGGCACTCTTTCTCAACAGCCTCAAACTTTCGCCGGGCGATCGGTTTCTGCTGAGCACTCTTCAGCCCACGCTGGCATCGACTGCACTGTCGCACGTCCTGCATGGCACACTGCTGCGTTATGTATGGACTAAGTGCATGGTTGCCGCCGGATTGACCTTGCTGTGGAGCTTTGCTGCGGCTGTGGGGCGTGCTGCTTCCCTGCGCAACCTTATTGCGCTGTTCGGAGGCGACGATCGCGCGGAAGAGGCGGGCTGGCAATTCCGTCCCATGTTCGCGCTGCATTTCGCGCGCGCGGTTTGGACGTGGACCGCCATCGGCTGCTTCGTCGCCTCGATATTTCTGGGAACCGCAATGCTGCAACAGCAGCGGGCGGCAAGGGCGGCGTTCTTCTATGTCTTCGGCATCGTGCTATCGCTCTGCTTCGGCGTGATGCTGAACTGGTTCTTCGGGCTTGCGCCGCTGTTCTGCATCCGTGAACAGACGGATGCCCGCGGCTCCGTGTCGCTAACGCTCGACTTTTGCTCGCGCCAGGGAGGACGGTTATTCACGGTGTCCCTCGGCTTTCTAGCTCTGCGCCTGGTCTGGGCCGGATCGATGTTATTCCTCGTGCTCGCGCCGACTACCGTGGCTAAACACGTGGCAGTGGGATGGGTGCTGCTGCTGATGTGCCTGCTCTCGTTGATCTACCTTGCGGGAGCAGATGCTTTGAAGTTAGCGCAACTCGGAGCGTATGCGGCACTGGCGGGGATCGATGCGCAGCCCGCGCCAGCCGTTGGACCCGAGGCACCGCCGCCGCTGACGATAACGTATCCGCCAATCGAAGGGATCACCGGCGAATACTCTGCCTGAACATCGCCTATGGGGTCGGCTCTACGTCCGTCCCATGCCGAAAAGCGTTTTCGAGCAGAGTCACCACCTTTGGCGACTGTGCAGCCGTCCGCGTTGAAGGCACAGCCCGATTCCTTCTTCCAATCGGCATAACCCTCTGCGAAGTCAGGAATCAGTCCCGATTCGTTTACCAGTTTTGTTTCGCTTCGGTCGAGAACCTCTGGCGAGACTGGCGTGTGCGTAATGGTATGGCCTATCTCCTCGCCATTGAGTTCGGTGAGATGCAGGTCGTCGGTGGCGATGTGCACGATGGTTTCGCCGGATGGCATCGTTGAGATCTTCAGAATTGTGAGAGTGGACAGTGGTTCCGATGGCCTGGTCTTGCAGTCAAAAACCTGGCCGGGGCGATACTTGCATTCGTGGCGTTCATGATGTTAGGCGGGCATGGTATCTTAGTGTTTGCTCCGCCACCGCGTGGCGGGGTGTCCCACTCAACCTTCCGTTGGTTGAGTGGGAGACGGAACCCAGCACATTTTCACCATCAGCATGACGATTGCCGTCCCCTGTGGCCGCCTCGGGCTTGAGCTAGTCGCTAGTTGCTTCTAGTGCGCCAGTGCCATCCGCTCTTCTTCCTTCTTTACCTTGGCGATGGCGATCAACTCCGCCGCCTTCTGGGCGATGTGCTCGGCGCTGACCTCAAACTCCTTGATCAGCTCCCACGGCGCGCCGGAATCGCCGAAGCGATCCTTCACACCGATTGCACCGGTGATGACTGGCGTCCCGAACAACTCCTCGCTCTCGGTGATGACGCTGCTCACGCGCCACGCCAGCGCGCCAATCTGGTGCTCTTCAGCGGTGACAACGACACCGGTTTCTTTGGCCGCGCGCACAATCGCAGCCTCGTCAATCGGCTTCATGGTATGGAGGTTGAGCACGCGCGTCTCGTAGCCGAACTCCTGTTTGAGAATGTAGGCCGCGCGCATCGCCTCGGGAACCATCGGTCCGCAGGCGATGATGCTCAGGTCTTCATGTTCGTTCCGATACTCGGGCGCAAGTACGGTGTCAAAGGCATCGATCATCTGTTCGGCATTCCGGTGCAGTCGGATCACGTTGGCCGTCCCAAACACATACGGCGTATCTTCTTTCGTGACGATGGGAGTCGCCTCGCGGGCGAAGCGGATGTACTTTGGCCCAACATGCTGCAGCAACAGATAGTCGGTCGCCTTGCGGGTTTCGATGGAGTCGCAGGGCACCGACACCACCATGTTGGGTAGGCCGCACATGGCGAACAGGTCCTCGAGCGCCTGGTGGGTTGCGCCGTCCGGTCCAACGGAAACCCCGCCGTGCGCGCCCGCGATCATGACGTTGAAGTTGCCGTAACAAATCGACACGCGAATCTGATCGAGGTTGCGCGCTGCGGCAAACGTCGCGTAGGTGCCGAACACCGGCAGCTTGCCCTCGCGCGCCAGGCCCACAGCCGCCGCAGTCGCCGACTGTTCCGCGATGCCCATGCTGATCCAGCGGTCCTTGCGCTCCGGCTTGCCGCTGTAGAAATCGCTGATGGTGATTGATCCCGAAATGTCGAGACCCAGGCACACGATCCGATCGTCGTCACCATTGTTCGCCAATGACTTGCCGAAGCCCTTGCGGGTCGGCTCCATCTTCACTTTGGGAGTGTTCGGCGCGTTCCACCAGTAGTCGCGGGAGAAGTGCGGCATCTTGGCTTCCAGCCTGGCCTCGACTTCCACCTGATACTCGGCCGCCTTTTTCAGCAGCGCGTCGTAGGCGATGGTCTGTTTCAGTCCGAGTTCGTCGAGCGCTTTCACCAATTCGTCATAGGTTGGAGTGCGGCCGTGCCACCCGGCAACGTTCTCCATAAAGCTGACGCCCTTGCCCTTGACTGTGTTGGCCAGCAACAACGTCGGCTTGCCCGCCACGGGAATGTTCTTCGCCTTTTGCAGTCCGTCGACAACTTCGCGGATATTGTGGCCGTCGACCTCGATGACCTCCCAGCCAAAGGCGCGATAGCGGTCTACCAGCGGCTCGACGTTCATCACGTCCTTCACCCAGCCGTCGATCTGCAGGCGATTGCGGTCGATGATTCCCACCAGGTTGTCGAGCTTGAAGTGCGAGCCTTCCATCACCGCTTCCCAGATGTTGCCTTCCTGCTGCTCGCCATCTCCCATGATGCAGAACACGGTGTGCTTTTTGCCGGCCATCTTGCCTGCCAGCGCCATGCCGACGGCAATGCTCAGGCCCTGTCCTAATGAGCCGCTCGACACTTCGACGCCCGGCAGCTTCAGCCGATGAGGGTGCCCCTGGAAGGGCGAGTACAGTTTGCGCAGCGTGACCACGTCTTCCAGCGGGTAATAGCCGGCGAATCCCAGCCCGAGATACAGCGCGGGAGCCTTGTGCCCGCCCGACCATACGATGCGGTCGCGGTCTTCCCATTCCGGCATGTTGGGATCGTGATTGGCGACCTTCAAGTAAAGGGCGGCGACGATCTCCATCATGGAGAGCGTTCCGCCAGAGTGTCCCGAACCTGCAGCACACAGGGCGACCAGGTCATAGCCGCGCATCAGGCGGGCGGCTTGTTCGAGTTCTTCGATGGAAAACTCGCGGACAACCGCTTTGGAGAAACCATTCATCAGAGGCATGTCGTTTCCTTTTTGCGGGCATGGCATTGCAACCACGCCGGATTGGCCGGTGCACAATACGGCACCGCCCAACGAGGTTGAACACATGGCATTGGAATTACCCGCTACTGCTGGGGCCCGAAACACAAGACTAGGACGGCGGACGGAGACTCGCAGTGCCCGCTATCACGAGCAGATGTGACGTTTGCCACAAAACGAAAGTCGGCAGGCGCCGATCATGGCCGCTACTACTGGCCGCTGAGGCTCACGCTCGACTCCAACTCCAGCGCCCGCAACGACACCGTGATGTCCCGGATCGAGTAGTACATCGAGATGACAAGAGAAACCAGGCAAAGGGCAAAAAACGGCAGCGCGATGTAGTCCTTTTGCAGTTGCAGCACCTGCTCGGCAAACAGCGACAGGATCGTCAGCGACACAAAGAAGATACTCGACGAGGCATAGATCATTGAGCTGCGCAAGATGCGCGCCCGCTCACTTGTAAAGCGAAGTTGGTCAGCCAAGTGTCGCCGGCGCGCGCTTTCCGGGTCGCTTTCTCCCAACTCGCGCGCCAGCAGGCGAGCGCGGTCGATGGCCCGGCCATAGCGGTTGGTAATGCTCAGCAGCAGCAGGCCAACTCCGGAAATCACGATGACCGGCGCAATCGAGGCCGTCAGGATCTGGACCACATAAATGGTGTGCATGACAGGTGCGCTCCACTTCTATGATGCACCATTCGCCAGTCTGCTGACACCTGCATCCGCATCCTGATGACCCATCACATCGCATTCGTCCCCTCGCAGATTACAATGACTCGCAACGTTCGAGGGCCTGAAGATGGAAACACCAGACGTCGTCATCGTTGGTGGGGGAATTGTAGGCGCCAGCATCGCCTGGCACCTCACCGAACAGGGATGCCGTAACATACTCATCCTGGAGCGCGAGACGCACCAGGGCAAGGGCTCTACGGGCAAGAGCATGGGCGGAGTGCGCGCCCAGTTCGCCACCGCGGCCAACATCCAGATGTCGATGTACTCCATCCAGTTCTACGCCGAGTTCGACGAGCGCCTCGGCCAACCCGGCGGATACCGCCCACAGGGATATCTTTTCGTCGCCACCGTTCCGGCGCACTTGGAATACCTCCGCACCAACCAGATTCTGCAGCACTCGCTCGGCCTCAAGCAGGCGCACATGGTGAACCGCGACAGCATCAAGGCCCGCGTCCCCCAGCTTTTTACCGGCGACGTGCTCGGCGGCAGCTTCTGCCCCACCGATGGCTTCGTCGATCCCTACAGCGTGATGGTTGGGTTCACCACTTGCGCGACTGAGCGCGGCGCGAGAGTCTGGAAATCGACCGAGGTCACCGCCATTCATCGTGACGGTTACAGCATCACGGGAGTCGAGACTACGCGCGGCTCCGTGAGCACGCGGGTTGTAGTCAATGCCGCCGGAGCCTGGGCGGCACAGATCGCGGCGCTCGCCGGCATCGACCTCCCCGTGCAACCACTGCGCCGCATGTTAGTTCCGACCGAGCCGTTCGACGGCGTCTCCCACGAAATCCCCATGGTCATCGACATGAGTAACGGCTTCCACTTCCGTCCCGAGAGCCTGGGATTTCTTCTGGCGTGGAACGATCCCGAAGAAACCACCGGCTACAAGACCGACTTCGAGCCGACCTTCATCGAGAAGATCCTGGTGCGCGCCGCCGACCGGGTTCCCTGTTTCGAAAATGTCGCAGTCAATCCCAAGCGCGCCTGGGCGGGACTCTACGAGATGTCGCCCGACCACCACTGCATTCTCGGGCCGGTTGCAGACGTACCCGGCTTCTTCTGCGCCAACGGATTCAGCGGACACGGCGTGATGCATGCACCCTCAACCGGGAAGATCCTGGCCGACCTCATCCTTCATGGCAAGACAGATGTCGTCAGCAACGTCGAGGCGCTCTGTCCCGCGCGCTTTGCCAAAGGCGAACTGCTGCACGAGACCGCGGTGCTGTGAGCGCGCTCCCTTTTGTCGAATCGAATCAAGGCGAGAGCGCGAGCGCCCAGGCGGCGCCGAGCTGTAGCGTGCTTCAGTTTGTCGGCTCGAATCAATTGTGGGTATACAACCGAGGCTGGCAGTTCCAGAACTACAAGCCCCGCAGGGGCGACAGAGCTTAGCCCAGCCTTTCAAGGCTGGGAAAGCTTGCGCATTCGACCCGAGTCCCGTCAGGGGGCAGATGTCCCTACGCTCGCCCGATCGCCGCCAAATGTCACAATGAAACATGGTGATGATTCCCAACTACACCCTGCGTCACGCCACTCCATCTGACGTGGAAGCCATCGTCAGTCTGGTCAACCGGGCGTTTGCGGTAGAGCATTTCTTCAAGTCCGGCGACCGCACTGACGAAGCGCAGATTCGCGAGATGTTGGCTCACGGCCCATTTCTTCTGCTGACGGAGGGCAAAACTCCCATCGCCTGTGTTTACGTAAAGCTGAATGGCGAACGCGTCTACATCGGTATGCTGGCCGTCGATCCCGCAAAACAAAAACTGGGCATCGGTTCGCGAATGATGCGCGAGGCGGAGGACTTCGGTCGCCGCGCGGGATGCAAGTTCGCTGACCTCCGTGTGGTGAGCGTGCGCCCCGAATTGCCGCTGATCTACGGAAAGCTCGGCTACATCGAGAGCGGCGTCGAATCCGCGGCGGTCATCAAGACGGCGACCATGCCGGTGCACTTCGTCAACATGTCAAAGACTTTGTAGCGCAGGAATGTTGGCCGGGCCGATGAAAACTCCGAACGACGCAAAGAAGAGCGGCACAGAGGTTGGCCTCTCGTGCTTATTCACTTCAACCGGACTGGTTGTTGCTCTGTGCTTACATCCTTCGCCCGCGACGGCCTACGAATCCCTCAACGCTGATCATCTCACTGCCGCGAATCAACGACTACGAGGGCTCGGGTGGAAGCACGATCGGCTCGCCCGGATGGTGCAATTGCCGGGTCACGAAGAACACGGCGGCGGTCCAGGTGGGAAACAGGTCGGCACCGGGAAGGGCCTCGATCATCAGGGTCGGCAGGAAGGCCCAATGCCAGCCCAGCAGGCGAACCAGCACGACGGCCACCACCGTATCGAGCACGGCATCGGCGGGAGACAGCGCCCCCTCGGCGAACAAGGGCATTACGGCCAACTGCAGCGCGTCGGCGCCAATGGCGACCATCCACGCCATGCGCTCTTCGCGGGTCTTCGCGGAGCGCAGCAATTCACGCAACATGCTGATTATTGTAGAAGCGAGCTACGGCTACGCGCCAGTCTTGACTTTCTGCTCCAGTTGCACCAGGGAGGTCCATTTGGAGTTTTCCTGCGAGCCCAGAGCTTCGACGCGCTCCGCCAGCAAAGCGTGCGGATCGGGCGCTGTTGCATACGGTCCGCCCTTCGCAAGGTAGATGAACTTCTCGTGCTTCATGGCTTCGGCTGTGGCGCGGTAAGCGACCCAGATCTGCTGGTATTGGTACAGTTGCAGCACACCCTCCAGAATGGTAATCAACACGCCCAATCCACCTGCCACCCATGCCGCATAAGGAATGTGGGCACCGACAACGAACGGTATCAGCGCGGCAGCGGTGATCTCGGTCAGCTTGATGCGTTTGTAGAAGTGCTGGCAGTGGGAACTCTTCTTGTCGTACCAGGCAATCTGGTCGTCCAGGCGATCCATGATGGGGTCGGGGACAGGCGGGTTGGCTAGGGTGGCGCTCATCGTTGCCCATTGTAAGGGTTGTCGGGCCGGAGACAAGAGAAATCCATCTTCATAGACCGCAAGCAATTTGAGGCGACAGCACTTCCCACTCGGCAATGTGACCCGAGTCACAGTGTTGTCAAGCGGCGCTCGTCCACTATAGTGGGGAGTCGTTGTCGGGAGGGATTTTGCAGACAGAGTCGAGTAAGAGGCGTGCACTGGTCGTCGCTGGGGTGGTCAGTCTTCTCGCGATCTTAGTTTTGCAACTGGCGTTGTCGATCCATCAGGAATCGATCACCTGGGACGAGGACGATCACCTTTATTCCGGGTACATGTCGTGGAAGACGGGCGACTTCGGGCTAAATCCCGAGCATCCGCCGATGGTGAAGATGCTGGCGGCACTGCCGATACTCGGCATGCAGTTGAAGGTCCCCGAACTGCAACGGCGGAACTTCAAGCACGAAGCGTTTCTTGGCGGCAAGGACTTCCTGTTCAAGAACGATGCCAACACCATGCTGTTTCGCGCCCGGATGATGGCTTCGTTGCTGACGGTGCTGTTGGCGGTGCTGGTGTTCCTGGCGGCGCAGGAGATGTTCAGCACCGGAGCGGCCTTCCTGGCGCTTACGCTGCTGGTGTTTGATCCGAACCTCCTGGCGCACGGAGCGCTGGTCACCACCGACGCAGGCTTGTCGTGCTTCTTGTTTGCTTCGGTGTACGCCTTCTATCGCTATGTAAAAGTGCCGTCAGCGTGGCGGTTGGTCCTGGTGGGACTGGCAACCGGCATGGCCTTTGCCGCCAAACATACGGGAGTGCTGGTTGCGCCCATCCTGATCGTGCTTGCAGTTTGCGAACTGTGGCGGAGTCGCAATGCGTCAAAGTATGGAGACGGCTCCGCAATTTCTTCCGGAAGGCAATCACTGCACATGCTGGCCGCGCTGATCGTGGTGGCCGCCATCTCGCTCACCGTGCTGTGGGGATTTTATGGCTTCCGCTACTCCGCGCGTCCCGCGGGGCTGGAACTGAATCCGACCTCAGCAGAGTACCTGCAACAACTCTCGCGCCCCAACGAAGCCAAACTACTGCAGACCATCGCGAAGTATCGCTTGCTACCCGAGTCCTATATCTACGGACTGGCCGATGTGCGCATGATCGCCGACTTCTACAGCAGCTACGTACTGGGCAAGACCTATCCACATGGAGTCTGGTTCTACTTTCCGCTAGCCATGGCAATCAAGTCCACCCTGGCGTTTCTGGCGTTACTAGCGATCACGGTGTGGGCGATCGCCATGCGCAGGTTGACGCGCTGGCGCGAGATTTTATTTCTCACTGTGCCTCCGGTGCTGTATCTGATTGTCGCGATGAGTTCGCGGATGAACATCGGAATGCGGCACATCCTGCCCATGTACCCATTCTTGACGGTGCTGATGGCGGGCGCGGCGTGGACGCTGGTCCAACGCAACCGGCGATGGATTTACGCCGTTGGCGTCCTGGTGGTGTTCCAGATCGTAACTTCACTGCACGCGTTCCCGGTGTACATTCCCTACGCGAATGAGTTGTGGGGCGGATCGTCGCAAACTTACAGACTGCTGAGCGACTCGAATGCCGACTGGGGAGAACAACTGAAAGCGACGAAGAAGTATCTTGACCAGCGGGGGATCAAGGATTGTTGGTTCGTTTACTTCGCCGAGGGTGTGGTGGATTACACCTATTATGGCATTCCGTGCAAGGCGCTGCCTACGCCCGACGCCATGTGGGTCAACGAGAAATTCTATCCACCTGCCGAAATCGATGGCCCCGTGCTGATTAGCGCCGCCAACCTTTCGGGGTTTGAATATGGCCCCGGCGAGTTGAATCCTTATGAACAGTTCAAGAGCCTGACGCCGACGGCGGTGATTGCGCACGAAGTATTCGTGTATGACGGACACTTCGCGATTCCGAAGGCGGCCGCTATTGGACATGCGCAGAAGGCGAGGGAATTGCTGACCGCCCAACAACTGCCTGAGGCGCTGGCAGAAGCAGAGCAGGCGGTGGCGCTGGCTCCGAATGCGGTCAATCCGAACGTGGTGTTGGGAGATGTGCTGACGGCGATGGGGCAAAGCGACGAAGCACGGAAGTCCTATGAGAAGGCGCTAAGGCTGGCGCAGACGGTGGAACCGGAGTTCCAGATTGGATGGGTGGGGAGCATTCAACAGAAGCTGGCAATCAAGTAAGCGGATGAACTGCGAGCTGACCACATTGGTCAGAGGCCATCACCTTTAGGCCATTGAAAATCAGGGCACGCACCACCAATCTGGGGTACACTCCGCGACGGAGGTATTGATCATGCCGAAACCCGTCAAGAAGACTCCATCCAAGCCGAAGCCGGCATGCACCCCTGTGTGCGAAGTCAACAATCCCGATAAGCAACCATTCCAAGCAAGCGTGGAGCTCAAGCTGCCGCCGGGAACCGAAGGACAGAACGGATTCGTTACTGTTCCCGCCGGCAAGCGACTGGTCATTGAATACGTCTCGGGTCAGGCGTTTCTTCCGACCGGTCAGAAGGCGTTGTTCTCGGTCATAGTCTCATTGCAGGGCCAGAGCACGGGCACGTGGCACTATCTCGAGTCCACGGTCGTTGGTCCGTTCGGAAGCCAGGATTGCTTCCAGTGCGGACGAATGGTAAAGCTATACGCCGATCCAGGGACGACGGTGATGCTGCGGACAGACCGCGACTCACCCACGGGTACCGGGTTGTCGCGCATGACCTTGTCGGGGCATTTTGTCAGCATCCCGTAGGGGGACGAATCGCGAAGCGTCAGGAGACGAATATCGCGGTGTTGACCCTTATTGTTCGCCGCAGATTTGAAGGCAAATGCCGGTTTGACGGAGCGTGCCGGGGATGCTATTTTCTTCCTACACTGGAAAGGAGGGTGATCCAAAATTTATGAAATCTGACTGTCATCGTTGTATCCCAAGTGAGGTGGCTGAGGCTTAGGGCTTCCGCTCTAAATCCTCGCATGACTCGAAAGCTGTCGAGTTGATTCGCTGGGGCCACCGAGAGTGGACAGCCTCAAGCCAATCCCAAACAGCTAACCGGAAAGGCCCGCCAGGCGCATGAGCGCGGCGGGTCTTTTCTATTGAGGCGGAGACTCGCGTCACATGCCGAAGTGACCGGTGTCCTCTTTCACTTTCGCCAATACCTCTGGGACATCCGCTCCATCAGTGCCAATGGGGGCTATCACAAGGGCGAAGAGTTGCTGCTGTTGCTGCGGCCGCCGTCGCCCTGGAGCGCAGAGATCCGAACCGTGCGGTAGAGCTATTGAAAGTGACTAGCGCAATCGAACTCAGTCAACCCACGCAAAGCGGCGAAGTCGTCCTATGCCCGGATTACCTACGTGGCGAGGCCTATCTGATGCTTCACGACGGCAAGTGGGCGGCAGCGGAGTTTCAGAAGTTCATCGACCATCGGGGAGTGGTGGTGAACTTTCCCTGGGGAGCGCTGGCCCGCCTCGGCCTGGCCCGTGCTTACGCTATGCGAGGCGACACCGCCAAGGCAAAGGCTGCGTACCAAGATTTCCTCACTTTGTGGAAAGACGCCGACCCCGAGATTCCCGTCTACCAGCAAGCGAAGGCGGAGCACGCGAAGTTGCAGTAATCACTGCGTTCAGAACTTGCTTGAAGAATCGTTGTTGAGCCATCGTGCGCCCGCTTCAGTGGGCTGCGCACGATTGTCGAAACCTCGCTATGGCTATTCCCCGGTCATGGATGTTCCAGAACAAGTGTGTGCCGGAAAGCTGGCGTGATCAGGCCGTATCGCCAGTGGCCGCGGTAGAGGGTGAAAAATCAATGGACGATGGCGTCCATCGAGTGCAAATCGTATCCGCGAATTGCCCTTGGTTACTTTCGTTTTCCTCTAGCTGGCCATCAGCCAGAAGAAACGCAAACTGGTGGAAATGGTATTTGGTTGGGGCAAGCTGGACAGCATCATGCGCAACTCAAGTTGCCGGGAGTGAAGCGGGTGGACCGGTTGTTTCGCCTGCTGGCGACAGCCAACAATCTGGTGCGCAGGTTGAAGTTGCAGAAGCTAATTCCGGCGCAGTAAGCCGAGGGAGTCGTGTGTCTGCAGGGCGAAAAAAGTTCCTGCAGAGACAAAAATGCGATGCTGAAAGGCCGCTCAACTTGCGAAAAATGACCCCGGCGAGCAGCCAAGACGAAAGCAAGCGCTTTTTTCAGCAGCCTCTAAAGCCGCTGAGGTGACCGATCTTTCCTCCCTGAAAGCGAAGAAAAAACGAAAATAACCTCCCTTAACTCCAGCGGGCAGAATTGGATATGTATAACTATATTTAGGATCAATTGGTTGCAACGAATTTCAGTCCAACCCATTGATTTTAAACGATCATGAAAAAGTTATTCGCCACACTTGGCGCGGACGCGGGACTGTCGTGCCCATCTGGCAACTGGCGTCTGGCAACTTAATACTTCGGTACCTTGGGATCGATGCGCTCGGCCCAAGCGGTAATGCCGCCGGCGAGGTTGTGGACCCTGGTGAATCCCGACTGCTTCAAGAAATCGACCGCCTTAGCGCTGCGGCCACCCATCTTGCAGTGCACCACGATCTCGCGGGTGGAATCCAATTCGCTAACCCGTTTTGGCAGATCGTTGAGCGGGATCAGTTGTCCGCCGAGGTTGCAGATCTGGTATTCGTGCGGCTCGCGCACATCGAGCACATACAGGTCATCGCCCCGGTCAAGGCGCTGCTTGAGTTCTTCGACTGTCATATCTCTTACAGTACTAAGCGCTGCTGCTTCCTCTCCACGGATGCCGCAGAACTGGTTGTAATCGATTAATTCCGACACCGTTGGATGCGTGCCGCAGACCGGACAGTCCTGGCTCTTGCGCAGCTTCAACTCGCGGAAACGCATTGCCAGGGCGTCGATCAGCAACAGCCGCCCAATCAGCGGCTCGCCCGATCCCAGGATCAGCTTGATGGTCTCAGTCGCCTGGATCACGCCGACCAGTCCCGGCAGAATTCCCAGCACGCCGCCCTCGGCACACGACGGTACTAAGCCCGGCGGAGGCGGTTCGGGATACAGGCAGCGGTAGCATGGCCCGTCTTTGGTCGCGAAGACGCTGGCCTGTCCCTCGAAGCGGAAGATGGATCCGTAAACGTTGGGCTTTCCGGTGAGAACGCAGGCGTCGTTTACCAGGTAGCGCGTCGGAAAGTTGTCGGTCCCGTCAGCGATGATGTCGAACTCGCGAAAGAGTTCGAGCGCATTGGCGCTGTTGAGGCGGGTATCGAATTTGCGCACCTCGACATTGGGATTGATCTCGTTCAGAGTGTCGGCAGCCGAATCGAGTTTCTTGCGGCCAACGTCCGCTGTGCCGTGAATAATCTGCCGCTGCAGGTTGGTATAGTCGACAACATCAAAATCCACAATCCCGAGGGTGCCGACTCCGGCGGCAGCCAGATACAGGGCGAGCGGCGATCCCAATCCGCCGGCACCGACACAGAGCACCTTCGCCTGCTTCAGCTTGAGCTGACCGTCCATGCCGACTTCCGGCATGATCAGGTGGCGCGAATAGCGTAGGATCTCGTCGTTGCTGAGAGTTGCGGGCCGGTTTTCGCTCAATGAAGCCACTTGTCGCCTCCGGTGCTAGAGGTCGTTCGATTCTTATGAGAGTGTAGCGGGTGCAGCCTTACGCGCCTCCTGCGACGGAAGGCACAATCGTGATTGTGTCGGTGTCTTTCGCCGGCGTGGCTTCCTTCGCCAGGTAGCGGACGTCATCGTCATTCAGATAGACGTTTACGAACGAGCGCAACTTGCCGTCTTCTGCGAACAGGTGCCTTCGCAGATCAGGATGCTGGGTCACCAGATTGCTCAAAGCTTCGCCCACAGTCTGGCCGGCTACTTCCACGGTGGGTTGCTTCCCCGTGAAGGGGCGGAGCGGAGTTGGTATCAGAATTTTGATCGACATGTCGTCCCTTCTCAATCTGCTGTCTTCACTTCGGTTTACAGGTTCGTGTTTCGCTAAAATTCTATGTTTTCGTTCGCGAAGTGCTTGCTTTCCTCTTCATCCAGCAGCAAGAAGGAATTGGTGAGAGCGGCCTTCCCCTCTTCGTCGCTGATGATTGCGTACGAACACCCTGTCCAATGCGCCTCGGCAAAATTGGTGTTGGACCACAGGGCGGTCGGCGAAAGCCTTAACTCCCAATCACGACCGTGTGTCATCGTGAACATCAGTCGGAAAAACCCGCCAAACGGAACCAATATCCCGGGTGTCTACCGCGCCGTGTTAGTTATGGTCATGCGCCCTTTATGGGCGTCCTCAAAGCATTGGAGCACGGGATGGGATTTGAACCCATGAATAACGGCTTTGCAGGCCGCCGCGTTAGCCACTTCGCCACCCGTGCTTACCTTCGCTGCCCTGTCGCTTGCAGGACGCGAAAGGCCCGCCTCAGCATTGCTGGGACGGGCCATTGAACTTGAACTTCGTGGAATAAACCTAGAAGCACTCGCAAGTCGACTCGGTCGCCAGCACTGTCATGCGGTGACTACAACATCCAGAGAGCACAAACTTACGATGCATTTCGGTAAGCTACCGGATGCTCGTGAAAAGGTCAAGTGCGACGTATCGCCGCGACGTATCGCCGCTCGCCATTTACACTGCTGCAAGCGGTACTGGCATTATGGCCCTGAAGCTTACAGCAGCACAGATGGAAGAAATCCGCGACCACGGGGAGGCGACCTATCCGCAGGAGTGCTGCGGGGTACTTACAGGCGAGATGCCGGCGGACGGCGACAAACACGTACGGGCCGTGGTGCGGTGCAGCAACGAGCACAACGATCTGTCACAGAGCTGGTATCAAATCGATCCGCGCGAGCTGTTGCGCATTCAGCGCGAGGCCTACGAGCGCGGCGAAGACGTAATCGGTTTCTACCACTCGCATCCCGACGATGCCGCCAACTGGTCGCCTAGCGACCTTGATGAAGCTCACTGGATGGGCTGCTCCTACCTGATTACCAGCGTTCAACAGGGTAAGGCGGCGCAAACCAACTCGTTCGAGCTAACTGGCGACGAGTCCAGCAAGCGCTTCAAGGACGAGACAATCGTGCTGGAATAACTGATGCAAGTGAGAGAGTGGAAACGGTGAAGCAATGAAAGGTTTCACGAGCAAGGCCATCCATGGCGCGCCCGTCAAGAGAGACGCGCATGGCACCCTGCGCATGCCGGTGTATGACAGCGTGGCCTTTGAGCACGAGACTGCCGAGAACATGCAGGCTGCGTTCGAAGGGCGAATGCCGTACCACTCGTACAGCCGCATCTCCAATCCGACTGTCGAGGACTACGAGCAACGTGTACGCTTGCTGGCGGAAGCGATCGGGGTAATCGCAGTTTCTTCCGGCATGGCGGCGATCAGCAACGTGATCCTGGCGCTGGCGGAGGCGGGCACAAACATCGTCACCACGCGGTCGTTGTTCGGCAACACGTATTCGCTGTTCGAAAGCACCTTGCGGCCTTGGGGACTAGACATCACCTACATCGATCTGTCGGACACTGACGCGCTGAGCGCCGCGATTGATGAGAACACGCGCGCCGTTTTCCTGGAAACCATCACCAACCCTCAGCTTCAGGTCATCGATGTGGAGGCGGTGGCAAAAGTCGCTCACGGCCATAACGTACCTGTGATCGTGGATGGCACCGTGACCACTCCCTACCTCTTCCGGGCGAAAGACTTCGGCGCCGATCTGGAGATCGTGGCTTCGACTAAGTACATTTCGGGAGGTGCGACGTCCGTTGGTGGACTGATCCTCGACTACGGAATGTTTAATTGGCGTCACAATCCCAAGGTCGCTCCGTGGGTGGCGAAGTTTGGAGCCAATGCGTTGCTGGCGTGGATGCGCGTCGATGTGTACCGGAACCTCGGATCCTGTCTCTCGCCGCACAATGCTTATCTCCAGACACTTGGACTCGAAACTCTGAGCCTCCGCGCGCAACGAAGCTGCGAAAACGCTCTAGCCGTCGCGCAATATCTGGAGCGTGGCCACGAGAAAGTTCGCGGCGTGAACTATCCAGGATTGCCGAGTTCCAAATACCATGCCATCGCGAACCGACAATTTCCACACGGGTTCGGCGGCATCCTGACCTTCACACTGCGCAGCAAGGAAGAGTGCTTCGCCTTCATCGACCGACTGCGGCTCATCCGTCGGGCCACCAACATCAATGACAACAAGAGCCTCATCCTGCATCCCGCATCGACCATCTACTGCGAATATTCGCCCGTCCAAAAGGAAGACATGAAAGTCAGCGAGTCGATGCTGCGGCTATCCGTCGGTATCGAGGATGTGGATGACATCATCGAGGACCTGGAGGTCGGGTTGTCAGGATTGTAGCGGTCGTTACGGTGACGCGACTGACAAGTTTTGTACCAGGTCAGATGAGAGAAGTTCCCGCGGAATCGAACAAACGCCTGCTCAGAAAGGGCGCTCCGAAGTAGATGCGGAACTCAGTCGATAGCGGAGGTTGGGTGGTAGACACAGTCAGCGCTTTAAACTTCGTGATTGGAAAATCCTCGCTCTGGCAAAGGCGGCTGGGACGGACCATCCGACGTCTGGGAAGATTCGCAACTGTGCGAGCCTTGTGTAGGACACACGCCGAGATACAAGGATAATCGACGGCCATCGGAGAAACCCTGAGTATTTCGCTCGAGCGCTGCGATCAATGGAAGTCCGCCACGCCGATCGGGATCTTGTGGATGATTGTGTGGCAGATCGTGGTATCGTTTCACTCGCGGTTCGCTCCGCGGGTGCTCTTTAAGCTCGCAATACGATGGGCTTTGGGCCGCCGACTTGGTGGACATACGAAAAGCGGTTCCTTCCTATCCCACAATGGTTCTGATCAACCTGTGGGACAGCGGCTAAGCGGAACCGCGACAATTGGAGGTTGGGAATGGATGCGCCTTTGGAGCTAGCGTGGCACGCCATGCCGGTGGACGAGGTGGTGAAGCGCCTCGACACCAACACGGGGAAGGGCTTGGATGCAAGCGAGGCCGCCGGCCGCCTGGCGACGTACGGCCCCAACCGTTTACCGGAAGGCAAGACGCGCGGGCCATTCAAGCGCTTCCTGGCCCAGTTCAACAACGTCCTGGTCTATGTCCTGCTGGCCGCGGGCTTTACCAAGCTGATGCTGAACTTGTGGATCGACGCCTCGGTCATTCTGGGCGTTGTCGTGATCAATGGCCTGCTTGGGTTCGTCCAGGAAGGCAAGGCCGAGAAAGCCTTGGATTCGATCCGCAACATGCTGTCCGCGGAGGCCCGAACCTTGCGTGGCGGCGAAACCCGCTTGCTCCCGGCGGACGAGCTGGTGCCGGGAGACGTCGTTTTGCTGGAATCGGGTGACAAGGTGCCGGCCGACCTTCGCCTTACCGAGGTGAAAAACCTGCGGACCGAAGAAGCGGCGCTGACGGGCGAGTCGGTGCCGGCAGACAAGACGACCACTCCCGTCTCCGCCAAAGCGACGCCCGGAGACCGCGAATGCATGGCATTCTCCGGAACCATGGCCGTGTCGGGGCGGGCGACGGGGGTCGTGGTCGCGACGGGGAGCGAAACCGAACTGGGCCGCATCAATCAACTGCTTGCCAGCGTCAGCCCGCTGGAGACGCCGCTGCTTCGCCAGATCAAGAAGTTCGGCAATGCCATCACCGTCGTGATCGCGGTCGTAAGCGTCCTGGTCTTCGCCTACGGCAGGTGGGTGAAGGGCATGGAATTCGTGACCATCTTTCAAGCGGTCGTGGGCATCGCCGTGTCTTTGATCCCGGAAGGATTGCCGGCGCTCATTACGATCACGCTGGCTATCGGCGTACAGCGCATGGCCCAGCGCAATGCCATCATCCGGCGCCTCCCCGCGGTGGAGACCCTCGGCTCGGTATCGCGAATATGCTCGGACAAAACCGGCACGCTGACACTCATGGAGATGATGGTCGTATCAGCAGCGACCGCTGGGGCGGAGTATCAAATCACCGGCGAAGGCTATGCGCCGGACGGCGAAGTCAAGCAAAACGGCGAGCCTGCGGGGCAAGATCCTGTGCTGGAACTATTGGGGCGGGTCTCCATGCTGTGCAATGATGCCGAGCTGTTCCAGGAAGAGGCGGTCTGGAAGGTGGAAGGTGATCCCACCGAAGGTGCGCTTTACCCCTTCGCCACCAAGCTCGGAATGGAGCGGCGAGCGGAACAAGCAGCCTATCCGCGAATCGACGCCATCCCTTTCGAGTCGGACCACCGCTTCATGGCGACGCTCCACGAACGTACCGGCGGCAAGCAGTTTCTGCTGGTCAAGGGAGCGCCGGAAGTAATCCTCGGCCACTGCGACCGGCAGCAGACCTCGGACGGCCAACAAACACCGGTCAATCGGGAGCACTTCGAAAGGGCGTCTGACAAGCTTGCGAGTCAGGGAGAGCGCGTACTGGCGCTGGCATGGCTCGACGATCCGGGGCTAAAGGCCGGCAGTCTCGCCCCCGCGGATTTGCCCAAGAACCTGGTGCTGCTCGGCCTGATCGGCTTGCTCGATCCGCCGCGCAGGGAAGCGATCGAGGCGGTGAAGGAATGTCATGACGGCGGCATCCGCGTCACCATGATCACGGGCGATCACAGAATCACCGCCGCCGCCATCGCCAAGCTGCTTGGCATCGGGGATGGAAGAACGGCCATCACCGGCGCGGAAATCGAGGAGATGGATTCCGCCACGCTGCAAGAACGTGTCAGGGACGTCGATGTGTTCGCACGCGCCAGCCCTGAGCACAAGCTCCGGCTGGTAAAGGCAATTCAGGCGAACAAGCAGATTGTAGCGATGACCGGTGACGGAGTGAACGATGCGCCGGCCCTGAAAAAGGCTGACATCGGCGTCGCCATGGGGATCAAAGGCACTGAGGTCACCAAGGAGGCGGCCGGGATGGTGCTCGCCGACGATAATTTCGCCTCGATCACGGCGGCGGTGCGCGAAGGCCGCACGGTCTTCAATAACATCGAGAAGGCCATGCTCTTCATGCTGCCGACCAACGTCGCCCAGGCGCTGGTCATCATGGTGGCGATATTTCTGGGCTTCATTGTTCCGATCACGGCGCCGCAAATTCTCTGGGTCAACATGGTCACGTCCGTCGCGCTGGGGCTCGTCGTCTCCTTCGAGCCGCATGAGCGCGACGTCATGAGTCGTCCGCCGCGCGTGGCGGACCGTTCGATTCTGACCGGCTTCGGGCTCTGGCGCGTCATATTCGTTGGCCTGACGCTCCTGGTATTTACCTTGTGGGCGTTCTTCTGGATGAAATCGCTGAATGTCTCCGACGAACTCGCCCGAACGGTCGCGGTGAATGCCATTACGATTGGCCAGGTATTTTACCTGCTCAACTGCCGCTACCTGGTTGACTCCTCGTTGTCCTTCAAGGCGCATCTGGGAAACCGGTATTTACCTCTCGGCATCGGCGCGGTGGTCGTGCTGCAGATCCTCTTTACCTATGCGCCCCCGCTCCAGCATCTATTCGAGACGGCAGCCGTGCCGCTCTGGGTTTGGCCACGTCTCTTTCTGGGAGGCTTCCTGTTTTTCCTGGTCGTGGAGGCCGAGAAGTTCATTATTCGCACAGCGCGCCGTTCGCGGGGCTCCGGCGCCGTGGTGGAAGCGGAGGCGTAAGTTCGGCAAGCCCAGGACTGATTTCGCGGCGTCGTTGAGGGCATGTCCCGAAGAAGATGCTCGACATCATCGATTGGGACATGCTGCACTCTCTGAATCGGAGCCAACCTAACCGATCAAATGATTGCATTTGATCGGGACGCATCCCAAAGCAAGTGCGGGGGCTTACAACGATCCCGCCTACGCTGCGCGGTCCACGAGATGTGCGGCGGAGCGCCAGGCATTCCGCGCAAGTGCCGCGAGGCGGCGCACCCCATCCACTCGGGCCATCGCTTCGGAGGCGGTTAGTTCTCCATCCGCGGCTGCTTTCAGTGTGGTGATGCGGTAGGTGCGTTGCATCTCGTCCAGTGCTTTCGCATTTTGCTCCAGTTGGACGATCGCTTCTCCGGGCGGCGGAGGCGCGGCGTGGGCGCGCTGGGCGCTGGTCACACCCGGCGTCTCATGCTGCTGGCCTGCATGGTCGTGAGCGCCAATAGGCGTGGCTACGTCCCCGGCAATCAAGGCCGCGTTTCTCATGGCCTCGGCGCAGAGTTTCGTCGCGCTGGCCCCGTCGGGCCCGCCGTTCCCGTTTTCAACTCCTGCCCCCTCACTGGCCATCTCGGCAAGCCGCGATGCGCGGTCGAGAGCGTGCAATGTGCCCGTGAGCAGCCGCTGCTCTTCTTTTGATTCGAGCGGCCCGTTCATGCCCGACAGGAAATCCTGTGCCTGCTGCAGCGCGTCGGCGGCCTCGGCGACTGAAATGCTGTCTTTTCCAGGGCGGAGCTTTTCGCCGCGGGTAGCGGCTTCCAGTGCCGCGTCAAGGGAATCGCACAATGCACCGAGGGCGCGTGCAACCGTCTGCCGCACTGCTTTCACGGCTACGATTGGAGTTTCCAGTGCCGAAGGGTCGAGGCCACGGGTAAGCGGCGAGCTTCGGTCGGGCAGCATACGCTCGACAAATCGGGTGAACCAGTCGATCAGAGGGAGGAAGACCGCGACACCGACAACGTTGTACGCCGTATGATACGCAGCCAGCAACGTCACTCCGTCGACGGTCGTTGATGCGCGGAAGAGCAGGGGCATGACGACAGGGAACAGCACCAATGCGATTACCGCGGCTGTCACCTTGAACAAAACATAGGCGACGGCCAGCCTTTTGGCGGTCACGCTGGCGCCGATTGCAGCCATCGCGGAACTGGTCGCCGTCCCAATATTCTGCCCGATGATCAGAGCGCAGGCCTGGTCGAGTCCAATGGCGCCAGCGTAGTGGGCGGACAGCGTGACAGCAATGGCCGCAGTCGACGACTGCATCACTGTCGTAATCAGGAACCCGACTCCCACTAGCATCAACAAGCCAAACAGTCCCTGCCAAAACCCAATGCCGACAGCACCGAGGACGGCGGGCAAGTCCGCCGGGTGCAACTGTGTGGACAGCCCGTTCATGCCCTGCTGGAGGGTCGTCAGTCCATAGAGCACAAGCGCAAAGCCCGCGACCGCGCCACCCGCCGCCGCCGCGCGTCCCCGGCCCAGTAAATGGAGCAACGCTCCTCCGAAGATCATGGGCAAGGCGTATCTCGTCAGCGAGACACGGACGCCGATGAGCGCTACGAGCCAGCCGGTTCCGGTCGTGCCAACGTTCGCGCCGAGGACGAGACTCAATCCCTGCGGAAAGTTCAGCAGGCCCGCGCTGACCAGACCGATGGTCGTCATGGTCGTAGCGCTCGACGACTGCACCAGGAGCGTCACGATACCGCCCCAAAACGCACCGCGCAGTGGCGTTGCTGCCGCCTTAGTTAGCACCGTGCCCAGCGCCGAGCCCGCAAGCGCCTTTAGGCCTCCGGTCATGACGGTCATGCCAAGCAGAAACAAACCTACGCCGCCAAGAACCGTAATCACCATCGACATGCTCCTAACCTGAATCGATATCCAAAAATCACTTAACTGTAGCGCAACTGCGGCGGAACGGCAGAACAAACCTCGCTAATCGTGCTGTTCCGACGGGCACCGGAAGTGCTTGAGCCTGTGAAAATGGCGCCGCGGAGTCTCCGGCTCCGTCCTGGGCAGAATCGGCCAGACCTGCTATTTCTCGTTGGCAAGCTCGGAACGCGCTGCCGCAAGCTCCTTCTTCTTCGCGGCGTCAACCGTCGGATATGAGAGGTCGAGGTTTTCCATGGCCTCCACGATTGCTGCGGCTACGGCGAGCCGAGTGAACCATTTATTATCGGCCGGTATGACGAACCAGGGCGCGTTCGCCGAAGCGGTGGCTTGAATCGTTTTCTCAAACGCCTGCATGTAGTCGTCCCAGAATTTGCGCTCGTGCACATCGGAGGAGGAAAACTTCCAATGCTTGTCCGGCGTGTCGAGGCGCTTCATGAACCGCTTTTTCTGCTCCTTGCGCGAAACGTGCAGGAAGAACTTGAGGACGGTCGTCCCTTGCCGGGCGAGGTAGTCTTCGAAGTGAGCGATGTCGGCCAGTCGCTCGTTCCAGATGCGCTTGCCGATAAGCGAGGAAGGCAGCTTTTGCCGTTTCAGGATCTCCTGGTGCACGCGAACGACGAGAACCTCCTCGTAATAGGACCGGTTAAAGATCCCGATCCTCCCTCTTTCGGGCAGGCGCGTAACGTAGCGCCATAGAAAGTCGTGGGAGAGGTCCTCTGACGAAGGCTGCTTGAACGAAAACACCTGGCAGCCCTGCGGATTGACGCCAGACATGACGTGCCTGATCGTGCTGTCCTTCCCGGCCGCGTCAATGGCCTGGAAGACCAGCAGCACCGACCGGCGGTCCTGGGCGTACAGCATTGACTGCTCTTCGACGAGCCACGAAGTACCCAGTTTAAGGAGCTTTGCCGCCTCGGCCTTATCTAGATTAAGGCCACAGGTGCCGCCCGGGTCGAAGTCCTTTAGCCGGAAGCCCTTGCCATTGGTGATGCAGAACGGTTCGACATACTTATGAAAGCGGTCGAGAATTTCTTTTCGGGGCACAGCTCGACCTCCGGTCGGTGACGCGAATTCTAACCCGTGGCGGCCGCCACTGCCAAGTCTTGTTTGCCAGCCGCCTCCGGCTGCGTTCCGGGCAGCAACGACCCACCTCAAACCAGTCCGCCAAAGCCCTGGCCGTTCTAGGAGATGGAGGAAGCTACAATCCTTGAGGAGCATCTCGATCTGGCTTACGCTGTCCCGGCTGAATTGTTCGTCCTCGAAATCCACGGCGTACGAGGTCCGTTGCTGCGGTCGATCAACAAGGCCGACAGAATTTGGTGACACGGCTTTACGCCCAAGGTGATCTGGGCAATTGTGAAAGCTAACGCGAAAAGCTGCGGTCTGCCATCGGTAGCACCGCACGGTCTGCGACGGCCCTGTGCACGAATGTGCCATCCGGCAGGGGGCGAACTGGACCAGATTCAGTTCCTGATGGGTCACGTCTCCATCCAGACGATGGAACGATGTCTCGGGTGCAAACAGCGTTTTCGCGATGCCGTTAACGATCACATCGGCCTGGAGCCGGATGCGCTCTCGTGAACGGCGCTTGGAGGAACCCTATCTGCTGGCCGACTTGTCGGGAGCAATCTCCCAGAAGTTTCCGGGGAGCCGGCTGGAACTTCGTTCTTGCCGACCATCCCATTAGTTGGCGACTTCACTGACAGTTCAGCCTGAACTTCTCGATAAGTGAGCTGTCCGATTTTCATCAAGTGACATTCCGAGTAGATCGTACCGGCTGGAGCGGACACATTCGTGAACGCGGACCAACCTCCCAGTGCTGATTGGCCGACGGATTGATTACTTTTGCAGATGAGCACCGAGAAGGTGTTCCGATTGATACGCCCACAAAAGGACGGACGCAAGTATCACCGCTTCAAAACACGCGGGGACTTGAGGGGCTTGCGGTCGGCATACTATCTGAAGACGAGCCGATTAGCCGCAGGCCGCCCTCAAAAGCATTCGTCAGTGTCGGCATTTCGGCGGGACAAGAGCTCGTCACCCTGTACGCTCGAAATCATGGTTTGACTGGACGTCGCATCTCGTGTTCGAAGCCTCGCAGCGACGACTAGAAAATTGCGCGCTGGCGGCGTCGTTAAGGTAGTTTTAGAGCAGCAGCTTTCGTCAGATGTTTAGTGATTTCACGGCTCTTCCGTGGCGAGTGAATAAGAGCCAGAACTCCAGGCGCATGCCGCATGAGGTTGGATGGGCATACAGATCGCGTTAAATCACCGGACGCAGTACCGATACGACAAGCCGGTCTTCCTCGGTCCACAGGTTATACAGCTGCGTCCCGCTCCGCATTGTCGAACGCCAATACTCAGCTACTCGCTTAAGGTCACCCCGACCGAGCACATCCTCAATTGGCAGATGGATCCCCACTACAACTATCTGGCACGCCTTCTATTTCAGAATAAGACGAAGGAGTTTGTGGTTGAGGTGGACCTCGCCGTGGAGCTGTCATCGGTCAATCCGTTTGACTTCTTTCTGGAACCAGGATTCGAGGACTACCCGTTTCAATACTCTCCTGAGCTCGCTAAAGACCTGGAACCGTACCGCTCGGTTGAGGAGGCAGGGCCACTACTCCAGACTTTTCTTGCGAACCTTGGAAACGAGAAGCGCGGAACGATCGACTTTCTGGTCAATTTGAATCGAAGGGTCCGGAACGAGGTCTCCTACGTAACGCGGCTGGATCCGGGCGTCCAGACATGCGAACAGACGCTCGAACGGCGCTCGGGCTCGTGTCGTGATTCTGCATGGCTGCTGGTGCAGATCCTGAGGCAACTCGGGATAGCGGCACGCTTTGTCTCCGGGTATCTGATTCAGCTGGCTCCGGACGAGGGTACGCCGGAAGATCGGAACACTCCGCACCACGACTCTGCCGATCTACATGCCTGGGCGGAAGCGTATTTACCGGGTGCGGGGTGGATTGGGATGGATGCGACCTCGGGACTGTTCGCCAGTGAGGGCCACATCCCGCTCGTTTGCACTCCGAGCGCTTCCCAAGCTGCACCCATCGGGGGCACGGTCGAGCCAGCCAAGGTTGAATTCGTCCACTCCATGTCCGTTCGCCGACTGAATGACACCCCACGGACGACCAAGCCTTTCAGCGAGGAGGATTGGGCGCGGCTTGAACAGGTCGCGCGTCGCGTGGACTCGGACCTGAAGGCGCAAGACGTGCGCCTGACCATGGGAGGTGAGCCAACCTTCGTCAGTATCGACGATCCTGACGACCCGCAATGGAATATCTCCGCGTTGGGACAAGAGAAGCGAGCTCACGGCTTGGCGCTCATCCAATGCCTGCGCGAGAAGATGGCGCCTGGTGCGCTGCTTCACTACGGACAAGGCAAATGGTATCCGGGGGAACCGTTGCCCCGTTGGGCGCTAGGATGTTATTGGCGCAGAGACGGTGTCGCTGTCTGGGAGAATATCGATCTCATCGCTCGCGAAGACCATGACTACCATTTCGGCGCGGGCGAAGCTCTTGCGTTCATGGAGGCACTAACCCGGCGCCTACAAGTCAGCTCCGAAAACATTCTGCCGGCTTACAACCCAGAATCTGACTCGACGGATCCCGCCGGGTATATCTTGCCCATTCGCCGCCGGCAACCGGCAGGCCGGTTGAGCTGGTCGAGCCAGTTGTGGTTCCCTCGCCCCGAACATCTGCTGCTAACGCCCGGAGACTCGCCGATCGGATATCGCATTCCGACCGAGTCTCTGCCTTGGGTCGCGCCGGACGAGCTTGTACACGAGTTCGATAAAGCTCCCTTCGCAGATCAGGTCAAGCTCCCATCACGGCAGAGCCGCATGGATTTATTCCAGAAAGTCCCTGCGGCCGATGCGTTGCCCGCTCGCTCAAGCAAGTCTGAAACAGCGCCGGAGTTGATCCGGCCAGCGCTGTGTGTGCAAGCCCGAGAAGGCCGCCTGCATGTGTTTCTGCCCTATGCATCCAAACTCGCGGACTATCTCGATCTGCTCGCCGCGGTGGAAGACACTTGCCAGTATCTGCAAAAGCCGGTGTGGGTGGAGGGCTACGCGCCGCCTTTGGACTCCAGGCTGCGATCATTCAGCATCACTCCCGACCCCGGAGTACTCGAAGTAAACCTGCCGCCCGCGAGCAATTGGAACGAACTCGAACAGATCTACACATTGCTGTCCGAGGAAGCCCGCCGAAATCGGCTGACCGCTGAAAAATTCGCCTACGACGGCAGCCATGTCGGTACCGGCGGCGGAAGTCATATCGTGATCGGCGGGGCGACCGTGTTGGACAGCCCCCTCCTGCGCCGCCCGGATTTGCTGCGCAGCATGCTTGCGTTCTGGCAGAACCACCCGTCGCTGTCGTATTTGTTTTCCGGAATGTATGTCGGACCCACGAGCCAACACCCGCGCGTGGACGAAGCACGAATGGACTCGTTGTATGAGTTGGAGGTTGCCTTCAGCCAATTGCCTTCCTCCGACTGCCCCCCATTCATCGTGGATGGCTTGTTCCGCAACTTGCTCGTCGATGTCACCGGAAACTCGCATCGCGCCGAATTCTGCGTCGACAAGCTTTATCCGCCGGATGGTCGCGGATTGCGCCTCGGCTTGCTCGAATTGCGTGCCTTCGAAATGGCCCCCCATGTCAAAATGGGTCTTGCAAAGATGCTACTAATCCGCGGCCTGGTTTCTATGTTTTGGAAACAGCCATTCGAAGGCAGCCTGGTGCGCTGGGGCACAGCCCTTCATGACCGTTTCATGCTGCCGCATTTTGTCAGGCGCGATTTTTCGGATGTGCTTACCCAGTTGCGCCTGTCTGGCTACGACTTCGAGGAGAAATGGTTCGCTTCGCACCTGGAATTTCGCTTTCCGAAGATTGGGTCGATCGCCGTTGAGGGGGTCGAACTCGAGTTGCGTAAAGCCCTCGAGCCTTGGAACGTGCTTGCCGAAGAGTCTACATCCGCCGGAACGGTTCGCACCGTGGACTCGTCCCTGGACCGGATACAGCTGAGCGTCTCCGGCTTCACGACGGAATTCCGCTACGTGGTTGCATGTAATGGACGCAAGGTGCCGCTCCGTCCAACGGGCGAGGTTGGAGAGGCGGTCGCGGGTGTTCGGTATCGCGCCCGACGGTTGTCGGAGGAGTTGCACCCCACAATTCCCGTGCACGCGCCCCTCGTGTTTGACATCATCGACCGGTGGAAAGAGCGTTCGATTGGAAGATGCATTTACCACGTGGGTTCGCCCGACGGTCGCATATATCCTGCCAGGCCACTCAACGCTAAGGAGGCCGAAGAACGGCGTATGGAGCGCTTCCAAAAGAGTGACCCAGCGCTCGGCGCGATGGCGGCTCCCGAGGAAGAGCCTAACGCGAGGTTCCCGATGACTCTGGACCTGCGATTGCCGGCGCCCGGATACAAGACTGACATCGTGAAGCCGGGGCTCGTCCCATGACCTGGGATCTACATCAGACTCCGCTCCGCTATGGAGCCTCCTACGATGAACTGTCAGCCGATGGCGTGACGCCTCGGCCGCACTGGGCACACCTGATGGAGTCGCTTCAGGCAATTGGTCCCGAGGAATTAGGACGCCGCTGGACCCGCGCCGAGCGTCGCATTCGCGAAAACGGGATCACGTACAACATTTACAGTGACCCGCTCGGGGTAAATCGACCTTGGACGATCGATATTATTCCTCTGTTGATTCCGGCGGATGAGTGGCGATTCATCGAGGCCGGCATCGTTCAGCGCGCCCAGTTGTTGAGTCTGCTCCTGGAGGATCTCTACGGATCGCAGCAACTCGTGGCCCAAGGCCGATTTCCCGCAGCGCTCCTTTTCGCGAACCCGGCATTTCTTCGACCTCTGGTGGGCGTGCGTGTACCTGCGCACAGCTACCTGCATATGCTGGCCATCGACCTTGCTCGGTCGCCGGACGGCCAATGGTGGGTGCTGGCCGATCGCACACAAGCCCCTTCGGGCAGCGGCTATGCGCTGGAGAACCGCAGGATTGTATCCGATGTTCTCCCGGATCTCTTCCGTAGCTCGAACGTATTGCGCCTCGCTCCTTTCTTCCGAGCACAACGCGAGGCGCTAAATAGCCTTGCGCAGTGCGATGATCCGCGAATCGTTCTGCTCACCCCCGGACCGTACAACGAGACTTACTTCGAACACTCCTATATCGCGCGATATCTGGGATTCACTTTGGTCGGAGGGGCCGACCTTACAGTGCGCGATCGGCGCGTATATCTAAAGACGGTCGACGGGTTGGAGCAAATCGATGTCATTTTGCGCCGCGTGGACGACAGCTTTTGCGACCCTCTCGAATTGCGCAGCGATTCTCTCCTGGGTGTGCCTGGTCTGGTTGACGCCATCGTTGCTGGAAACGTGAAGGTTGCCAACGCATTGGGAAGCGGCCTGATTGAGACGGCCGCGGTGATGCCCTTTCTTCCCAGCCTCTCCCGGCACTTGCTTGACGAGGATCTCAAGCTTCCATCCGTCGCGACCTGGTGGTGCGGGCAGAGATACGCGCTGGATTGGGTTCTCAACCATCTCGATTCCGTCGTGGTGAAACCGGCGTTTCCATCACGCGGTATGGAACCAGTCTTTGGTGCCGAGCTGCCGACCGCCGAAAAAGGAAAGTTTGCCGACCGGTTGCGGAACCGCCCGTATGAGTATGTGGCGCAGGAGCAGATCGCTTTGTCCACCGCGCCGGTGTGGGACAACGCATCCCTCAACTCGCGCAGCGTGGTTCTACGCACCTACGTGCTCAACACCGGCAGCGGGTGGATCGCGATTCCTGGTGGATTGGTGCGTGTTGCCGATGCGGAAGGACCGGTCGTTTCGATGCAACGCGGCGGCCACAGCAAAGACGCGTGGGTTCTATGGGACAGCCCCGTAGATACCTTTAGCATGCTGCGCCCGCGCAGCGAACCGGTGGAGTTGCACCGTACCTCGCGGGCGGTACCGAGCAGTGTGGCCGACAACGCCTTCTGGTTGGGTCGATATGCCGAACGGGCGGAAAACATAGCCCGGATCTTGCGCTCGATGGTCCCTCGCGTGCGGCGCGCCGAGGATGCGGACCTTGGCTACCTCGTTCGACTGCACGGTTGCCTGGAGTCACGGCACAGCAAGCTCCCTAAGGCGAAGAACAGGCAGGCGACTTCGCTTCAACTGGAACAAGAATTGATGTCCGTTACGACCGATGCGAAGCGAGCGGACAGCTTGACTTCAACTCTGTCAGAGGTGTCACGGATTGGCGGCAGCGTTCGCGAACGGTTGTCAGCCGATATGATGTTCCTCATCGGCCAGTTGCGGGACGCAATGCGGTTTGAGGATGGCATACAGTTCCTCGAGTTTCCTGCGATGCTGACGAGATGTTTGGAACTACTTTCCGCATTTTCGGGGATGGAGCACGAAAACATCAACCGCGGATTGGGCTGGTCGTTCCTGACCATCGGTCGGCGTCTCGAGCGCGCAATATATCTGACGAGGCAATTGCGCGAGATCACCACGCCGCTTGCTGAGCAGGACTGGTCACTTCTGGAATGCTTGCTGGAGGTTGCGGACAGTTCCATGATCTACCGGTCGCGGTACTACACAACCCTGCAACCCGTAGCCGTACTGGATGTGCTCATGGCGGATGAAACGAATCCACGGTCTTTGGTCTTTCAACTGAACCGCATCGTAGATCAGTATCACAGGCTTCCTCGGCACGTACCATATGATCTGCAATCGATGCGGGACGCGCTGGCATCCTTACGCAGTTTCGATTTGCGGGACTTAAGCTACCCGTTGCCAGGCGGCGCGACGGCGGCGAATGGTTCAGACGGGCTTTCTGGGCTCAAGCGGTTCCTCGATGATCTGGAACGATTGTTGCCTTCCTGGTCGAATAACTTATCGAGCAGGTATTTCAGCCACGCACGCACCTTGCCCACCACGATAGGTCAATGATTTATCAAATAGTCCACCGAACCACGTACAAATACAAATATCCGGTCTCGGTCGGAAACCACGTGGCGTGTCTGGTGCCGCGGTCTTCGCCACACCACCAGTTGGCGCGGACCGAACTGCGGATCCATCCGCCTCCGGCAACCCTAACTGAGCGGGTGGACTACTTTGGGAACCTTCAGTGTTTCTTCACCGTGCGGGAGCCGCACAAGGAATTGGTGGTAGAGGCGCGCAGCGAAGTGATCCTGAATGGGAACGCGATGCCAGCGCTGCAACAGTCGCTCCCTTGGGAAGAGGCAGCCAGGTCGATCCCCAACGATCACAGCCCTGAGGGGCTGGAAGCCTACCAGTTTGGGTTAGAGTCGCCCCGCATCCGAGTACGGCCGGAGTTCGCGTCTTATGCGCTCCAATCCTTTACGCCCGGACGTCCGATGGCGGAGGCGCTTCTAGATCTGACAGCACGCATTCACAAGGACTTTCGCTTCGATTCAAAAGCGACCAACGTCCGGACGCCCACCGAAGTGGTCTTTCGGAAGCGGCGGGGCGTGTGCCAGGATTTCGCACATCTGCAAATTGCCTGCCTCCGCTCGCTGAATCTAGCAGCCCGTTACGTAAGCGGATACCTTCGTACCTATCCGCCTCCCGGGCAACCCCGACTGGTGGGTGCCGATGCGTCCCACGCTTGGGTGTCTGCTTATTGTCCGGGAGTGGGCTGGATTGACATGGATCCCACTAACAACCTTGTCCCCTCAAATGGCCACGTAACGCTTGCCTGGGGTCGGGACTACAGCGACGTAAGTCCTCTGCGCGGACTAATTCTAGGGGGCGGAGCACATGTCGTCAAAGTTGCCGTTGACATGGAACCGCTCAGTTAAGCTGCTGTGGAAGGGGCTCTTAACCATCCCCGATGCCGGCGAGCTCTGGATCGCCCACTCCGCAACTTACTGCTGCTCCCCGGGTGGCGAAACGCTGCAGTTCTAACCGTGCGCGAACGCCGCCTTTCGCAAAGGTGGGCGAATGCGCTCAAGCTGACGAAGGTCGTAGACGCGAACAAGTGACAGGTGGTTTCGTCCGGATCGTCGGCAATCCGAAAGTTGACCGCGTCGCTAATCTCAGTTAGCGCGAAATCGCCTTCTTGGTGAATTGGCCTAATTGAAACGAGTTCGACGAAACGGCAACTTGGCTGTCCAGGGAATGATTCCCCAGTCTTGGCAACTCTGAATATTCAGGCCAGACAGGACTTGCGTCTTCGCTGGCCAGAATTCTTCTTGGAGGAGATGGCCTATAGAAGCGACTTGAGCGCCAATCGCCTCGAAGCAGCTTCCTGGATCCCCTGCCAGGTTTCCACGCAGACTTGCCATCGACAGCCGTCGCGTTGGCTAGAAGCTCCGCTGCATTCGATCAACGCCAACCGAGATGCAGTCGGCGAGCGCGAACGACCATGAGTGTTTTGCGAGCACGGGAGTGTACGCACCGCGACAATGTGACAGAAACGGTATCTCCTGACCCGGTCGTGTCTTGATCAGAGGCTCGCAAGTTATGTACATAGAAATTAACAGTATGTACATCAGTGATATACTGGCTTAGGAGGAAGCGTCCAATGGCCACTGCGACAACGCGAAGCCACAAGCACTTTCAGTTGGATTCAGCCAAGATCAAGCGCGCCCAGAAAGCGCTGCATGCCAAGACGGAGACCGAGGCCATCGAACGCGCTCTGGACTTTGCGATTGCGGAGCATGAGAAGAACCGCTTGGTTCTTCAAGCCACGGAGCGTTTTATCAAGAGCGGTATCGTGATTAAAGACGTCTACGGCACGCTGGTTGGTTAGATGCAGCCCGTACTCTTCGACACTTCCATCTATATAGCCGCATTGCGTCAGGGAAACGATGCGGCTCTCGCCCTCAGGCGTCTGACTCCTGACTCACCATTGTGGTTGAGTTCGGTAGTGCTCGAAGAACTATACGCTGGCGCTGGTGACAGGGAGCGGCGCGTGGTCGAGCGACTCGAACGAGATTTTGACAGGGTGAAGCGGATTCTGGTGCCCAATCTCAACGACTGGACTGAAGTGGGCCGAGTGCTGGCTCGCCTAGCGGCTAAATACGACTACGAACAAATTGGACAAGGGCGGTTGACCAACGACGCACTGATTGCCATGACCGCCGGGCGGTTGGGTATCGGGGTGCTCACCGGTAATGAGCGCGACTACCGTCGGCTCGCCGAATTTCGCGCCTTTCGGTGGAAGGTGATCACCGTCTAAGACGGCATCCCCAACGCCGCATTCGTTTTGCCGCCCCTGTCGGCGCAGATCGGCAATGGTGTCACTGTCATGATTGTGGCGGGTCTCAGTGCGCTGCTTGGCACTTGGATTTACGGGGTATTGCGGCCGAGACTTCCGCATTGAGCAAGCCGCTTCTAACCAGATTTGTATGAGGAGAAGAAACGTTGGACGATTTTTATTTGGTTAAATCCGACGAATTAGCGAAAATCAAAGAACACGAAAGAAGAATAGACCGAGGTGACCTTTGCGCATATTATCCTGCCGGCAACACGTGTTTTGCCTCACCGCGCTCATCGCCCTGCTGACCTTGGCGCCGTGGGTGGTTGCCGCCGACGCCAATGGTCCTCCCCCGCCCAACGAAATCGCCTTCATGACGGACTTCGGATTGCTTGACGACTCGGTGGCCATCTGCCGACAGGTGATGTACAACATCGATCCCACGGTGCGGATTCTCGACATCACGCATCAGGTCACGCCGTTTTCGATTGTTGAGGGCGCCCGCTACATCATGGGCATAACGCCCTACGTCCCGCGGGGCACGGTGTTTGTCGCGGTCATTGACCCCGGTGTCGGCAGTTCGCGCAAAGTCATCGTCGCCAGGTCAAAAAAGGGAAACTACTACGTCCTGCCTGACAACGGGTTACTGACGTATGTGCAGGACCTCGACGGCATCGAAGCCGTCAGGGTCATCACCAACACCAAGTGGATGATTCAGGATGCCATCTCGTCCACGTTCCATGGCCGCGATATCTTTTCGCCCGTCGGCGCACACCTTGCCAACGGGGAAGACTGGACGCAGGTCGGTCCCGAGATGCCGGCCAGCCAACTCGTTCGACTCGAACTCACCCAGCCCACAATCGAGAACGGGTTGCTCAAGGCACAGATCGTCGGAATCGATGGCCCCTTCGGCAACCTTGTGACAAATGTGCCACGCGAGGAGTTTGACAAGCTCGGGTACAAGTGGGGCGACACTATCCACCTCACACTAGGCGCCATCGAGTTGGACATGCCGTTTACACATACGTTTTCCGACGTCGAAGTTGGCAAGCCGCTGGCGTTCATCGATTCGCGCGGCCGGCTTAGCTTCTCGCTCAACCAAACCAACTTCGCCAAGACTTACAACATCAAACCGCCGGTGAATTTCACCATCCCAGTGAAGAAGTAGTCCCTGTTTCGCAATTTAAGGAGTTTTTTCGATGCACTCGCATTCCATCAGGATCTTCGGCCAGAAAGTTGTTTTCCTTTCTCTCTTGATTTTGTCTCTGTCGTTGTCGTCGTTTGCCCAAAGCTACCGCGGGACGATCACCGGCCAGGTACGGGACGCGAGCAAAGGTGTAATTCCGGGCGCCAGCGTGACCGCGAAAAACACTGCCACCGGGCAGGCCCGCACGGCCACCACCAACGGTTCGGGCGAGTTCGTACTGGCCGAGGTGCCCGCGGGTGAGTACGAAGTCACCGCCAAGGCCACGGGGCTCGCCGACGTGACTCTCAAAGCCCTGGTCAGCGTTGGAGCTGACACCAAGCTCGACTTCGACATGTCCCAGGTCACCACCCGGCAGGAGCAGGTGACCGTAACGGAACAAGCTCCGCTGATTGACACGACCAGCAACGTGCTGGGACAGGTGGTCGAAAACCAGATGGTGTCGCAACTGCCGCTGAATGGCCGGGACTTCGGAAAACTGGTAGCACTGGTTCCGGGCGTGACGGTCGAAGGCTCCGGCGTGGCCGGAACTGAGAAAGGATTTGGCCAGTTCAATATCAACGGCAACCGTGACCGCTCGAACAACTACATGCTCGATGGTACCGACAACAACGATCCCTTCTTCAATAACTCCGCATTAAACCAGGTGGGAATCACCGGCGCACCCGCTTCGCTTTTGCCGGTTGATGCCATTCAGGAATTCAATTTGCAATCGCAGTTCCCCGCCGAGTACGGGCGCAACAGCGGGTCTGCCGTCAACATACTCACGAAGTCTGGGACCAACCATTTCCACGGCTCCGCCTTTGAGTTCTTCCGCAACAGCGCGCTCGATGCCCGCAATTACTTCAACACCACAACCAATCCCGACGGCACGCCCAACCCGCAGACGCCCTTCCACAACAACAATTTTGGCGGCTCCATCGGCGGGCCGATCTTCAAGGACCACACCTTCTTCTTCTTTGCCTATGAAGGCCAGCGTTTACGCGTCGGATCTGATTTCCAGTACCTGCTCCCGACTCCCCAGCAAATTGCATTGGCGCGCAGTGAAGCTGCTGCGATTCTGGGGGGCCCCGTAAATCCTGGACTCGACGGCGTGTTGTCGTTTTTCCCCACACCCAACGGTTTCAACGGGACCGCCGGCACGCTTAACACGTTCGTGAATGATCGCAACGATTTGAACAGCTACATCGCGAAAATCGACCAGAACTTCGGCCCCAGCGAGCAGCTATCGGGCCGCTACGCCTACGACAGCGGAGAGCAGGTCTACCCCCTAGGTGGGCTCGGCGGATTCGGAACCGGTTCGCGGCTGGCGCAGTTTGCTCAAGTCTCGCCCACCCGGGTACAGGTGCTATCTGTCAGCCTGGTCTCCACGCTGAGCACTTCAAAGATCAACGAGGTGCGTTTCGGCTGGACTGAATACAAGACCGCCTTTGACTCGCTGAATGGTACCTTCGATCCCACCAGCATCGGTCTGAACGTCGGCAACGGCAGGCTGGGCCTGCCGGAGTTCGACTTCGGCGGAGTCATCGAGAATCTCGGCGCGACCGGTTTCAGTATTCCGCGTGCACGCACCAGCCAGACCTACCAGATCCTCGACAACTTCACCTGGATCAAGGGCCGTCACACCATCAAATTCGGCGGCGAGTATCGTCGTGCCACAGTCAACAGCTTTAACGACAACCTGGCACGCGGCATCTTCTCCTTCAGCGGCTCCGGCGTCGATCCCAACCCAGTCGTGGATACGCTGGTCAGCTTCTACACCGGCAACGGATACATCCAAGGCAACTACGGCAACACCCAGCGTAATACCTTCAACAATGGACTGAGTTTCTTCGCCCAGGACGACTTCAAGGTCCTGCCCAATCTCACCTTCAATCTTGGTTTGCGTTGGGAGTACTTCGGCCCCATCGGCGAGTCCAGCGGCCTGATCTCGAACCTTGATCCCAGCGGCCAGCTCGCGCTGGTGGGTAGCCCCGGCCTGCCCCACGCCTACAACCGCGACCTGAACAACTTCAGTCCGCGCTTCGGCTTTGCCTGGAACCTGTATCCCGACACTGTAATTCGTGGCGGATACGGCCTGTACTACGACTATGTCCCGCAAAACCTGCTCATCGCTAACTACACCAACAGCGCCGGCATCGTGACCAATCCCATTGGGTCTCGACCCGTGGCTACCTCCAATGTGGACTACACTGCCTACGCCACCGGCGTCGGGCCGATCTTCTCGCAGAACACAACTGGCCCGTTCGACATCTTCTTCACTCCCCAGAACTTCACCACGCCCTACGTGCAAACCTGGAACATCAACATCCAGCACCAGATGGGCAAGGCCGTAAGCATGGAATTGGGATACGTCGGCAGCAAGGGCACGCATCTTGTGCGCCTGCTGGATGCCAACCAACCCGATGCATACGGCAACCGGCCCAATCCGAACTACGGCTTCATGGACGAGCTCGCTCCCTTCTCCAGCTCTACCTATAACGCCCTGCAGGCCATGCTGCGGTTGCAGTCCTTCCACGGGCTCACAGGCTTTGCCGGATACGTCTGGTCGAAGTCACTCGACGACGCGTCTGACGGCATCGACTTCAATTTCGCCTCGGCTGCATTGCCCCAGGACTCCAATAACCTGGCCGCCGAACGCGGGCCGTCCACATTCGACACGCGTCAGCGCTTCACGCTCGCATTGACCTACGACCTTCCGATCTTCCACAACGGTCCGAACTGGCTGGTCAACGGCTGGTCACTGAATGCCATCTCTGCGGTCCAGACCGGGCGCCCCATCCCCATCGTCAACTCAAACGACACCAGCGGATTCAACGGTGCTACTCCGTCGAACTATCATCAGCGGCCGAACCTCACCGGTATCGACCCAATCCTGCCGAACTGGAATCCCGCCACCGGCTATCTCAACCCGCTGGCCTTCCAGCAGCCGGCCGATGGTACGTTTGGCAACATGCAGCGCAACTCGATCTACGGACCGGGCTTCTGGAACGTCGATCTGTCGCTGGCCAAGAACACGAAACTTGGGGAATTCTTGACCATGCAGTTGCGTTTCGAGTTCTTCAATGTCTTCAACCACCCGAACTTCGCTCTTCCGGGCGGAACGATTATTCCGGGCTACAACTCCGACGGTACGTTGTCGAACGGTGGCCCACAGGGCATCATCTCTCAGACGCCGGACGTAGCGCAGGGCAATCCGGGTCTGGGTGGCGGTGGTCCTCGCGTGATTCAGATCGGAGCACGCTTCACCTTCTAACCGGCGCCCCTTGGCACAAAGTGCCCTGACATGCCGGCTTGATTAAGGGTCTCTCGCAGTCGAGACTTCCGCATGGGGCAATCAAGCTCTCGGCGGATTGTCGGCGACGGGAGAGTCAATGGTTGCTTGTGAAATACAAATCGAAGAACGGAAGCGCCAGAAGCCCGGGGGCGGCTTTTGTAGGATCAGTGCCTTCCATCATCACTATGCCGTCCGTGATGACGAAGTGAACCGGAATGGTGGCGCACAAATCGAGGATGCTTTCCTAGTCCCACACAGAATACTCTTCCGCCATCCGCGTCGTGCCCTGCACTACGCCAAACGGCGCGTGATTCGGCTTGAGCCAGGTACGACGAAGAACAAAGACGGCAGGAATGTGCTCATGACCGACAGGGTTTACCAGTTGCTCGCCGGTCTCGTACATGGCAAGAAGGGCGATGACTTCGTTTTCACTCGTCCCAACGGAAAGCCAGTGGTTGATTTTCGTGGGATGTGGAATAGCGCTTGCGCTTATGCGGGAGTACCTGATTTGCTCTTTCACGATCTGCGGGGAACTGGAGCACGGAATCTTCGCAGGGCGGGAATTGCTGAAGGGGTGATTATGAAAATCGGCGGCTGGCGCACCCGCAGTGTTTTCGAGCGGTATGCGATTGTGATCAGGCGGATACGGATGACGGGATTTTGTAGTTGCAGGAATCGGAGAAGCGGATCGAGCAGAAACGAGTTCAGAAAGAACAACAGCAGATAAGGGCACAAATTGGGCACAATGAGAGGATTTCGGCCCAGTCTCCCGCCTCCAAAGCGGTGAACTAGCGCCAGCTAGTGATTGATTCTTAGGGGTTTAGGCTGGTGCCGGGAGGGGGGTCGAACCCCCACGAGGGGTAAACCTCGGCGGATTTTGAGCCCGAATCTCCCAAGCCGTAAGTCAAGCTAAATCAATGATTTAGAGGCACTTAACCGAAATGGACTGTGAGGTTTTGCACTGCAAAATGCGGGTCTACGAGGGCTCCTGCATCACGATTACATCACGCCGCGCCGTCATCCTCACACATGCACAAGCGTGCGCGTGTAAGGTCTTGAGAACCCCATTCGTTTGGCGTCAACAAGTCTTTTCCCCAACCCGGATATCAAGTTGTGGTCCGTCACAAGCGATTCGAGAAACAAACAATAGGCACGAGGAGACTCGAACTCCTGACCTCTACCGTGTCAAAGCAGCCAGAACAGGACGTTCAACAACTTACACGGGGTACGGGAACTGCCAAGCACCCGTTAGTACGTGCAAATACGTGCAAAACCCAGGAAAATTGGGTTGGAGTTTGGGTTGAAAGAGCAAACAGAAACGTATTTTCAAGGAGTTAGCGAATGCGGATGACCCTGTAAAACCTCGAAAAGAACTGTAAGGAATCTTATCGGGAGTAATCTCCCACATGCCGGTTTCTGTACTGCATGCATATCTCCGAACCACAGCGCGAGATAGATCATCTTCCAAGAAGACGGGTTCCACGATTCGTTCCCGATTGTCGACGACCTTGGACAATCGCTTGCGATTCGATAACACTGCCGAGGTCCTCGGCCCGAAGTCGAATCAAGTTCTACGATCTTGCGATTGCTCACGTATCTCGCGCTCCCTCATCCAGGTGAAGATCACCGGCGTAACGATGAGAACGTGTAGAAGCGAACTAACCATGCCGCCCAAAACCGGAGTGGCGAGTGGCTTCATAAATTCCGCTCCGGTCCGCATCGTCCACATCAGAGGCAATAGCCCGGCCACAACGGTCGCGACGGTCATAACCTTCGGCCTTAAGCGCAACAGCGCACCTTCGATGACCGCCTGGTGTAACCCTTCGCGGGTCAAGGCTCCCTCCACCCTTTTTCGAGCGACGGCTTCTTCCAGGTAGATGACCATTACGACGCCGGTCTGGACTGCGGTCCCAAACAGTGCAATAAAGCCAACCCACACTGCAACAGAAAAGTTGTATCCCAACAGCTTGAGGAGAAACACCCCGCCGGTTAAAGCGAAGGGGACAGCGAGAATAACGTGAAGCGCCTCGCGTACTGAGTTGTAAGTCCTGTAAAGCAGGAGAAAGATGATGAGGAACACGACGGGAATGACGACTTCCAGCCGATGCTTGGCGCGGATCTGATTTTCGTACTGGCCGCTCCACTCGATGTAGTAGCCGGCAGGCAGCTTGACGTTCCGGGCTACTGTGCTCTTCGCCTCATCAACAAATCCGCCGACGTCACGTCCCCTGACATTCATGAGCACGGTGCCGCGCAACAAGCCATTTTCGCTGGAGATCATGGACGGTCCCATCACCATGCGAATGTCGGCCAGCATGCCGAGAGGAATCTGTGAGTTGTTTGGCGCCGCAACCAAAACTTCTTTCAAGTCTTCTACATTGTCGCGGAAGTCGCGTGCGTATCGCACTCGAACAGGAAAACGCTGTCTTCCCTCGATCGTCGTCGTCAGGTTCTTTCCACCGATTGCCGTCTCGATTACGTCTTCGATCTCCTGAATATTCACTCCATAGCGAGCTGCCGCAGGACGGTTGATGTCGATCACCAGGTACGGCGCACCGGTGATGCGCTCGGCGTAGAGGTCAACTGCTCCTGGAACCGTCCGCACTACATGTTCTATCTGTTCCGAGAGCTGCTCGATTCGCGACAAATCCGGACCGAAGACTTTCACACCTACCTGGGTGCGAATTCCGGTCGACAGCATGTCGATGCGGTTCCGAATCGGCTGCGTCCAGATGTTGGTCACTCCAGGGATGTGCAGCTTCTCGTCGAGGCGCAGGAGAATGTCGTCCTTGGTCACTCCCGTGGGCCAAGAGTCCTTCGGCTTCAGGATGACCATGGTCTCAGCCATGTTGATGGGCGCAGGGTCGGTCGCGGTCTCTGCGCGTCCGATCTTCCCGACCACCTTCTCGACCGCTGGATCGGCTGCAATGATGCGGTCCTGCTGGCGCATGATCTCTGTGGCTTTGGTCAGCGAAATGCGCGGATCGGTGATGGGCATGAAGAGGGCTATCTCTTCATCGAGCGGCGGCATGAACTCCGATCCGATAGTCGTAGCGGTGTAAAGCGCAGCCACAAACAACAAGCCCGCGGCGGCCAGGGTCAGAACGCGATGGCGAAGCGCCCAACCCAGCACTGGACGGTAGATAGCGCGCAAGATACGCATCACCGGGTTCTCGTCTTCCTTGTGCAGCTTGCCACGAATCAGAAAGGTGCAAAGCACCGGAACCAGGGTCACAGAGATGATGGTGGAGGCGATCATGGCAAATGTCTTAGTGAACGCCAGAGGGTGGAACATCTTGCCTTCCATGCCGGTGAGGGCAAACACTGGGATGAAGGCGAGGATGATGATCATCATGGAGAAGAAGATCGGCCGTCCGACGACCTTTGCAGCGTCGAACGTGATCTGCCAGATGTGCTCGCGGTAATCGCCATGCTTCTCCGAGAATATTTCGGCCTGGCGGATGACGTTCTCCGTCATGACGATTCCGGCGTCGACCAGTACACCGATAGCGATTGCGATTCCTCCGAGCGACATGATGTTGGAGGAGATTCCCGCACCTTTCATGAAGAGGAACGCGCTCAATACCGCCAGCGGCAAAGGTAAAGTGACGATCAGGATGCTGCGGAAGTGCCAGAGGAAGATCACGTGGGCCAGCGTGACGAGGATGACTTCCTCGATGAGTGCGTGGCGCAGCGTGTCAACGGCGTGATCGATCAATGTGCTGCGGTCATAAAATGGAACGACCCGCACGCCGTTCGGCAGGCCGGTTTGCATATCGGCCAGCTTCTGCTTGACCGCCTCGATGACTTCAAGCGGATTGGCGCCGTAACGAATCACCACGACACCACCGACGGCCTCCTTTCCGCCGTTATCGAGCACCCCTCTGCGGAACTCCGGGCCTAGTTGCACCGATGCGATATTGCGTACGTAGACAGGTGTGCCATTCGCGGCCGACAACACTATGTTCTCGATGTCGTCCACTCCGCGGATCAAGCCGATACCGCGCACCATGTACTCGGCGTCGTTGACCTCCATTACCTTCGCGCCAACGTTGTTGTTGCTGCGTTGGACAGCGTTGAAGACTTCCCGCATGGGAATGTTGTAGGCGCGCAGCTTCACCGGATCGATGTCAATCTGATACTGGCGGACGAAGCCTCCAATGCTGGCGACTTCAGCCACACCGGGCACGGAGTTGAGCTGATACTTGATGAACCAGTCCTGTACGGAGTGGAGAGTGCCGCCATCGTACGGGCCTTCGACCGTGTACCAGAACACCTGCCCGACGCCGGTTGCGTCCGGCCCCAGCATGGGACTGATGCCTGCGGGGAGAAAGCTGCTCGCCAGACTCAAGCGCTCGAGCACGCGGGTGCGGGCAAAGTAGATGTCAACGCTGTCTTCGAAAATGACGTTAATCATTGAGAAGCCGAAGGCGGAGGCCGACCGAACCGTCTTCACGCCGGGCAGTCCCTGCAGATTGACGGTGAGCGGGTAGGTGATCTGGTCCTCCACCTCCTGCGGACTGCGGCCTGGCCAATCGCTGAACACGATGACCTGGTTTTCACTGAGGTCCGGGATTGCATCGATGGGCGTGTGCATCATCGCCCAATAGCCGGTGACGGCCAAGGCGATGTAAGCGGCCACGATGAGGAAGCGATTACGAAGCGAGAATTCAATGACTCGGTTGATCATGTCGGTTCCTCAACGCGCCGTCAGACGAACATGTTCCGAAGCCAGGACGTGACCGTTGCGAGCGGCTTCGATGGTTGTGTTCCACGGGCCCGCCATCGGTACGTCGACGGTTCCGCTATACTCCTTGCCGTTCCAGGAGAGCGCGCCGGATGCCCGCATTTCGGGCATGCTCATCGATGGCATTGCCGGCATCACCAGGGTGATCTTCACCTGCGCGTCGGTGACCGGGTTGCCACCGTCCATCAATTGCACAGCAAACTTCGCGGGAGCCGCGCCCTTCAGCGGTTCAGGATCGACGCGATAGGTGAGCTTGGCCGTCTTGGCACTTGGCTGCTGGGATTCTGGAGGGCCTCCACCGTTCGCCTGGCGATCGCCGAATTCCTTTGAACCTCCAAACAACCCCGTCATGCCTCCACTCAGACGGGTTTGGGAGTCGATGAGAAAGTTGCCGTTTGTGACGACGCGTTCGCCGGGCTTGAGGCCTGAGATCACAGGGAACAGATCGTTGCTGGGTGTGCCGGTCTGGATTTCCCGAGCTTCAAAAACGCCGTCTGCCTTTGCTATGTAGACGAGCTTGCGCGTTCCCGTGTCCAGAACAGCCGAACGGGGAACCACCAGCGCGTTCTCCTGGTGCAGGGAGAACACGGCCCGCACGAACATTCCAGGACGAAGCCGCATACCGGGATTCGCGACGTGGACGTGCACCGGGACGGTGCGGGTTTCGGTTGCCGCTTTCGGCTCGATGAATTCAACACTGCCGTGAATCGTCTTGCCTGAGAGTGCGTCGGAGGTAATCTCAACTGACTGCCCCGGGCGGATCTGCGCCAAGTCCGACTCATAAACGTCGGCCTTGACCCACACCGTGCTAAGGTCTGCGACGGAATAAAGCGGGTCGCCGGCGTTGACGTACTGTCCTTGCGTTACCTTGCGCTCGACCACGGTCCCGGAGGTTGTGGAGTAGATCGTTACGGCAGGATGGCTCTGCCCTGCGGCAATGTGCTCGATCTGGGTTGGCGTCATGCCCCAAAGCTCTAGTCGGCGACGGCTGGCCGATATCAGGTCATCGGCCGCTCGAATCGCGTCTGGTTCCGCTGCGGCATGGAGTTGGTTGCGGCTATCCAGCGCTAGCTTGTATTCCTCGCTGGCAGACAAGAGCTCGGGACTGTAAATCTCGGCGATTGCCTGTCCGCGCTCAACATTCTGCCCGGTGTATTGGAGGTAAAGCTTTTCGATACGCCCGGCGACACGAGCGCTAATGGTCGAGAGGCGTGACTCCGGATCTTCGACGCGTCCGAAGGCGCTGATCTCGGTCATTAATGGCTTACGGCTTACTTCGATGATCTGGACGCCCGCCATCTTCTGTTCTTCTTCACTCAACTCGACGGTCGCGCCGGGCTCGGTACCGGAATTCATCGCGGGCTGGGAATCCGAGGGCTTGCTAACACTCGCCGGCGAGTCTGCCACGGCAGCGCTTGCCGCTTGTGAATGCCAACGTCGATCGATGACCTTGGCTGTGACTCCGATTAGAGCCGCCACGACGAGGCCGATCAACAGACCTAGGAAGAGGAATTTCCGATTGTTGGTATTCATTGCTGCACCTTCGGCGTGGAATCTTGCGCCGCATCGTCGCGAGAAATCGGAGCGCCCACGGCATGTTCTAAATCGGCCAGGCGCGACTCGAACTCTGCCGCGTTCTTGAAATAGGAGGACTCAACATCCAACGTCGTGTTCTGCGAATCGAGTACGTTGAGGAAGTCGGTGCGATCGTTCTTGTAGGCGGACGCCGTAGCCTTCAACGTGGCTTCGGCCTGGGGTTTCAGGGTGTCGCGGTAGAGCGCAAGATTCCGGGATGTGGTTCTAACTTTGATTAGCGCCGCTTGAATCTGCAAGAAGACCATGGCTCGCTGGTTGTCGTACTCGGCCTGTTGCTCAAGCGTGAGCGCCTTCGCCTCGTCGATTTCAGCGTCGTGTTTGCGCTTGTTCAACCACGGTAGGTTCACGCTGAATTCCGCCATGTAGGTATTGCGGAACGTCGAGCCCGTGGGCATGAGCATGTACCCGGCACCGACCGTGTAGTCAGGCGTGTACCCCTTTTGCGCCAGCCGGGTCTTAGCTTCCGACTGCTCGATTAGTTTGGAATATGCGGTCAGCTCAGGTCGATTACTAAGCGCAATCTTTTCGAGTTCCGTGAGTGAAGGAAGGCTCGCAGGCAAGGTGTATTCCCCCACCACTTCGAGTGGCTCCGCGGGATCGCGTCCCACCAGCGAGTTCAACGTGGCACGCGCCGTGTCGGCATCCTCGGCCAGCATATTGACGTGCTCCACCAGTCGCGTGAGCGCAACCTGCGCTTTCAGCACGTCCTGCTGAGGCACCTTCCCGGTCGTGTATTTGATACGAGCGGTCTCCAGCGCCTCTTTCGCGATCGAAGCCTGGGCATCGTGGATGCGGAGCTGGTCCTTATTAAGTAGCAGTTCATAAAAGGCGCGGCTGACTCTGAGCTGTACGTCGCGACGGACTGCCTCAAGTTGCGCTTGCTCCGCTTCGACATCTTTGCCTGCGATTTCACTACGCAGCCCGCGCTTGCCTCGCCCCGGCAGCGCCTGCGTGACCATGAACATGTTTTGGGCTTGGTTCAAATTCCAGGGCTGTTGCAGTGGTGTGCCCCAGTCGCGGTACATGAACATGGGATCGTCCAGCGATCCGGCTCCGGGCGTGCGGGCCTGAGCCACCGACATCCGTCGCACGGCGATGCGGATTTCCAGGTTGCTGTGCATCGCCATCTCCTGCAGCTCGGCAAGAGTTTTAGGTGCGACTGAAGATGCTTCGTGATGCTGAACTGCTGCAGTGAGCAGCGAATTGCTCTGACCAAAAGGGTCATCGGCCCACGCGAAATGAACCGCAAATAGCAGGAGCGCAAACACGCGTAGAACTCTCATCATTCCTCCGAAACGCAGTTAGTCGGAGACGCAGCTATGCGTCGAGTGGAGGCAAGGAGAGAGGTCTAGACTCTTAAAACAGACGAGGCGCTACATGGTGGGGAAACAGCGCCATCGACTGGACTTGGCGAGAAGGGCTGTGCATCGGGTACGACAGACAGGCTGTTGTGCGCGACTGCGAGTGCTGCTTGCGGCGCGCGTTCAAAGACCGCAACCGGGGCTGCCGGGCTTTCATGAGCCACCGTCACGCAGCACGAGTTCTGCGACTGCGCCGGTCGACTGCCTTGCATATTGGTAGCAGGTTCGCAACAAGAATGTGCCTGAGGCCCGGATCTTCCAAACAGCACACACGCTACCGCAGGCGTTGCGACCGAAATGAGCGCGATCGCGACAAGACCCGCGGCCAAACCGCGCCGAAAACGTGTTGGGACGACAGAACTCACACGGCTAGAATACAGCACAAACTCAGGTCGAAGAGGACGACGATCACCCCTTGTAGTGATCGAACTCACATGAGAGGTAACCCGAATTAGATCGGCCCGATTGGGTTCAGGGCGTGGCTCAACGGCCCCACCAGAAGAAACTCACAACGACGGTTAGCCTGGAGGTTGTACCGAATTCCTCTTCTGGTCCACGAGGTTACCGGTGAGATCCTGGTGCGGCACATGTCCTCGAAGCCGATACAGCACTAGGGTTTCTGGCCAACGTCCTGCTTGCCGACCACCAGCGATGCACCTCAGGCTATGTACTCTGTGAGCTCAGATTATTCAAATTCCAGTCTTTGCGGCGCTACTTCAGGAACGTGCTAATCTCTGGTTCGACCGGGCTCATCTGAAATGACATAGTGATGCGGTTCGCGTCGGAAAGACATCGCGTACGCGCGCCGGATGCCGAATCGCGTGGCACCCGTCCTTCCCTCCGGCGTTGAGCTTATCTGGGAGAGCATGAGGAGGCTAATGTCGGACACAGTAAAACACCCTATCTCTCGCCGCGACTTGCTTCGCGGCGCCGCCACGGGAATGATTGCACTGGCGTTGGGAGACCTCAAGGCTGCAGAGCGGGTGTCCAAACCTCCCAACATTGTCTTCCTGCTTGCGGACGATCTGGGCTTCGCCGATGTTTCCTGTTATGGACGGCCTGATCTCAGCACGCCCAATATCGACCACATTGCTGCAACAGGAGTACGTTTTCTGCAGGCCTACGCGAACTCCGCGGTGTGTACCGCGACCCGCACGGCCTTGATCACGGGCCGATACCAGTATCGTTTGCGCGTAGGTCTGGAAGAGCCGCTGGCAGGAAATCCCGACGTCGGTCTGCCATCGGAACAGCCGACCCTGCCGTCGATGTTAAAGAAGGCTGGCTACAGCACGACCTTGATCGGCAAGTGGCACCTGGGCGCGCTGCCGAAGTTTGGTCCTCTCCAGAGCGGCTACGATCATTTTTACGGATTTCGCGGCGGTGCTGTCGACTATTTTTCGCATGCCGCAGGAAGTCATAAAAGTGATCTGTGGGATGATGATGTCTCGATCCAGCAGACAGGCTATCTGACCGAGTTGCTGGGAAGCCGGGCGGTGAAAGTCATTGACGCGTATGCAAAATCCAAGCAGCCATTCCTGTTAAGTCTGCACTTCAACGCACCACACTGGCCGTGGGAGGGTCCTGGCGACGAAGCTGAGTCCATCAGGCTGTCACAACCGGGAAGCGGAGGAATCTTCGATCTCGACGGTGGATCGCAGAAGACCTATCAGCAAATGATCGAAGCAATGGATCGCCAAGTCGGTCGCGTGCTGCATGCCCTGGACGCGAACGGACTGACAGAGAACACCATCGTAATTTTCACCAGCGATAACGGAGGAGAGCGCTTTGCCGACACGTGGCCCTTCACCGGCAAGAAAACGGAGTTGCTGGAAGGCGGACTGCGTATTCCCTCGGTAATCTCCTGGCCCGCGCGCATTCCTAAGAACCGGACAACGGAACAGGTATCGATCAGCATGGATTGGGTTGCAACCCTGCTAGCTGCTGCGGGCGTCGAACCCGATCCTGCTTATCCGCTCGATGGGATCAATCTTGTGCCGGTGCTAACGCAAAATGCCCCTCCCTTCCCGCGTAAGCTGTTCTGGCGTTACAAGGCCAACGCGCAGCGTGCCGCCCGCGACGGCGATTACAAGTACCTGAAGATCCTCGACAACACGTTCCTTTTTAACGTCGTTGACGATCCGTTGGAGCGTGCTAACTTGAAGGAGCGCCAAAAAGATGTCTATCGGCGGCTGGTTCGAGAGTGGTACGACTGGAACGCGACAATGTTGCCGGAGATCAAAGAAAGCTTTACCGCCAGCTTCGACGGGAATCAGCTTGCGGATCACTTTGGAGCGAAGCCGCCCGACCAGACGCCGGACATTCCGACTCCGCCGGAGGACCAGTAAGAGAAGCTTGTGTTAGCGAAATACATACCACACGATGGAGTCGTCGCGGTGCGTCCTCCCTATGCAATAGCTAACGCAGCAAATCGGCCGGGTTAGCGAGCCAACCTTTCCTCGATTGCGGAATGAATTATCTCCGGCAATATGACTGTTCCCCAGAAGTCTCGTTAAGGTCCATCTCGTTATTGTGAGATCCTGCTGCGGCACATGTCCCCGAAGCCGGTTTCGAGCTAACTTCGGTTGACCGACCCATCGGGAACGCCCCGATTCGTAGGGACAAGCGCGTTTATGGGATCAATCTGGAGGCATTACATCGAGATCGTGCAGTTCGCTTGCAGACAACAGATGTGTCCGGCGGCCGCACCAGCCAGTGAATTGACTCATTGGGAGTTCGCTCTTACCATCACCATGCTACTTCCATCGTACGGGCAGGATGATCGAAACAACCATCTCGCACTACCGCATCCTCGAAAAGCTGGGTGGCGGCGGAATGGGCGTGGTGTACAAGGCCGAAGACATGCGGCTGCACCGCTTTGTCGCGCTCAAGTTTCTGCCCGACGGCGTCGCCCAGGATCCCCAAACTCTCGCCCGTTTTGCGCGGGAGGCCCAAGCCGCCTCGGCGCTCAATCATCCCAACATCTGCACGATTTACGACATCGGTGAAGAGGACGCGCGTGCCTTCATCGCCATGGAGTTTCTGGAGGGGCAGACCTTAAAGCACCGCATCGCGAGGCGGCCGCTCGAATCGGAACAACTGCTTCCCATCGCGATAGACATCGCCGATGCGCTTGATGCGGCGCACGCCAAAGGCATCGTCCACCGCGACATCAAGCCAGCCAACATCTTCGTAACAGAACGCGGCCATGGCAAGATTCTCGACTTTGGACTAGCCAAAGTGACATTCAAAGACGCCGCAGGCAGCGCCGAATCCGAAACCGTCATCTCGGGCCCGGATGCCGAATACCTCACGAGTCCGGGAGCGATGCTCGGTACGGTGGCCTACATGTCGCCGGAACAGGTGCGCGCGAAGGAACTGGATGCGCGTACCGACCTGTTCTCGTTCGGCGCGGTGCTCTACGAGATGGCAACAGGCAAGCTGCCATTCGACGGCTCGAGCTCGGGAGAGATCTGCGGCGCGATTCTGCACAAGGACCCACCGCCGCCGTCACAAGTCAACCCGCAGGTTTCCGCGGGGCTGGAAGCGGTGATCGGCAAGGCGCTGGAGAAGGACCGCAACCTGCGTTACCAACACGCCGCAGACCTTCGCGCCGACCTGCAGCGGCTGAAACGCGACACTGACTCATCGCAACGTTCGGCTGCTGTTGCCCCGGAAATAGGAATGGAAGCGCCGCACGCCGGGATCACAAGCAGGGGTTCCAGCTCAAAGCAGCGGGTTGCACCGTCGAGTGTGACCGGAGCCGAATCTTCGCCTGCCGTTCAACAAAGGCGCGGGATTCGCTGGAAGATCGTGGCACCCATATTTTTGCTGCTAGCGGCCATTGTCGCGGGCGGATTGTACTGGCGCTCGCACCACGCTCCGATACTTACCGAGCAGGACACGGTGGTGCTGGCAGACTTCAACAATACGACCGGCGACGCCGTCTTCGACGACACCTTGAAGCAGGCGATCTCGGCACAACTGGGGCAGTCGCCGTTCCTGAACATCCTCTCGGACGCAAGAACTCGCGCCACGTTGCGGCTGATGGCCAAGCCACCGAATACCAAACTGACACCGGAGGTGGCACGCGATCTGTGCCAGCGCGCCGACGGCAAGGCTTACATTGCCGGTTCGATTGCGAGCCTGGGGAGCCAGTATGTGATCGGCCTGGATGCCATCAATTGCAAGACGGGAGACTTCCTGGCGCAGGAACAGGTGACTGCGGGAAGCAAGGAGCAAGTCCTGCGGGCCCTGGACGAAGCGGCGACTAAGCTGCGGAAAAAACTCGGCGAATCGCTGAGCAGCGTGGATAAGTTCGACGCTCCTCTCGATCAAGTCACTACGCCTTCTCTTGAAGCCTTGAAGGCGTTGTCGGTGGGAAGGAGGAACCTGCAGGAGAAAGGCCCAGAGGCGGCGATTCCCTTCTTCAAGCGAGCGGTCGAACTGGACCCGAATTTTGCGGCCGCGTATTCGGCGCTGGGAATCTCGTATACCAACCTGCGAGAGCCGGGATTGGCCAGTGAAAACTTGCAGAAGGCCTATGATCTCCGCGACAAGGTAAGCGAGCGGGAGAAATTCCGCATCTCGGCGAACTACTATCTCCTGGTCACCGGCGAACTGGAAAAAGCGGTCCAGACCTATGAGACCTGGGCCCAGACCTATCCTCGAAACAATGAACCGTACGGCAACCTGGGAGTCGATTACACCTACCTGGGCCAATATGAGTCAGCGGTCAACGCTAGCCTGGAAGATCTCCGTCTATTTCCGGGCAGCGCCCCTGCCTATACCAACCTCGTTGGTCTTTATACTGCATTGAACCGTCCAGACGAAGCGAAGGCCAAGTATCAGGAGGCTGTCGCGCACAAAGTGAACAACCCCCTCGTGCGCGGCAATCGCTACGGGGTGGCGTTTTACGAAGGCGACACAGTTGAAATGCAGCGGCAGGTCGACGCGACGAAAGATAAACCGGGAGAGGACGTGCTTCTCTCCTTCGCATCCGATACCGATGCCTTCTACGGGCGTCTCGCCAGCGCCCGGGAAAAATCCCAGCGTGCCATCGAATCCGCTCGTCACAGCGACGCGAAAGAGACCGCTGCCGAATGGCAGATGAACGCCGCGCTGCGGGACGCCGAGTTTGGAAACACCGCGCGCGCCCGCCAGGAGACTGCCTCCGCGCTGGACACCTCCGCAACCCGTGATGTGCAGATTCTTGCGGCCCTGGCGTTGGCACGAACCGGCGATACCGGGCAAGCAAGGAAAATCGCTGACGATCTGGCCCACCGCTTTCCGCTCGACACCATGATCAACCGCTACTGGCTGCCGGCTATCGACGCCTCGATCGAGATTGGCCGCAACAATCCG
>Ga0208714_1000001_pt1 | contig 148786 bp, 143 predicted proteins | sample NGESurshal072012_3_FD_184461 | JGI IMG/M metagenome (GOLD analysis project Ga0208714, IMG submission 184461) | Arctic peat soil microbial communities from Barrow, Alaska - NGEE Surface sample 415-1 shallow-072012 (SPAdes) | ecosystem: Environmental > Terrestrial > Soil > Wetlands > Peat ... | reverse complement strand
GCGGCACGAATTATAAAGTGCACCTAGACGGGTACAACCAGATGGACCTGATCACCGGAAAAGGCCCGTCAGCCCGCCACGAGATTTTCTACTTCACTGAGAGCACGCTCTCTGCGGTGCGGGTTAACGACTTCAAATATCGCTTCACCGATCAGCCAAACGGCTGGTTGGGCGCAACCGTCAAAGTGGATTGGCCGATTCTGGTCAACCTGCGCCTGGATCCATTCGAGCGCACGGGGATGCCGACCGCGACGGGTGGATCTCTATTCTTCAAAGACTGGTTCGTGTACGAGTTCTGGCGTTTCGTGTTCGTCCAGCAGGTGGTGGGGAAACTCGCCCAGACCGCGCTCGATTTCCCGCCGATGCAAAAGGGCGCGAGCTTCAATTTGCAACAACTGAAAGAGGAGCTCGATAAGAAAATGGCGGCGCACGCGTCTCAGTAGTCCAACCTTCAACCCGGCGGGCGGTCCTCAGGGGCCGCCCGTTTTCTTGTGCCGGCGACTGGTCCGACGCCAGAGGCTAGCGCTGCCCTGCCTTGCTCCCTAACGCCCAGACTTTCTCAATCATGCCGAACAGAAAAGCGGTGGTCAGCCCGAACAGCAGCCATCCGTTCAGCGCCTCCAGCGCTCCCATGAGCTGCCATCGGTCTAGAAGCTGCAGGTTTGCGTGCCCGTAGCTGGTAATCGCGCTCAGCGAATAAAGCATTGCCGACCTTTCGTCGGGGATGGCGCCGAGAAACCGGTAGGCGAAAGCCCAGATGGCCGCCTCCAACGCGTGCAGGCAGGTGGCTACCAGGGTCGTGGCGCCCACCACCACCACGAAGACGGCAGTGGCGTGACGCCGCTCAAACATGGAGGTGGTAACGCCAACCGCCTTCTGGGCGATCAGCCCGAGGCCGAGGACATGGATGATCACGGTAAGAACAATCAATGGCACGCCCCATGCCCAATCGGCGCTCCAACTCCCCGGGCTGTCCACCACGATGCTGATAACGCCTTGGGCAACTTCCATCGAACCCTCTTTCGTGTGCTCGCTCAACCCCGGTGGCATACTGACCCTGGATAGCAGGGAAGCACCGCGCTCCGCTCACAGCATAGTAAGGCATGGCGCGGAATCGTCGTCGCAAATCAACCTCCACGGCCGCGCCGAGTCTCGAGAGTCGCCCGATTGGATCGAGTGGCCGCAGTGCCGCATTGGGGCGGTTAGATAGCGGGTAACGCTGGCCCCCCCTCCCCCTCTGCTTGTAAAATACTGAAAACATAGGGGGCGAAAGGCGAAAGTCTCGGCAAAATATTGAGCCTGTTTGACTTATCGGCAAAATATTCCATTCAAAGAGCTTAGGTGGCACAAAAGACGGCATTTGCCATCTTTTCGCAAAAATCTGGCGCAAGAATCAAGCGCCTCCGACGACGCCGGACAGGCCTTCTAAGACGAATCCGGCAAGTGTCGAGTTCCGCGCCGGTCATTTGACGCAAAACATGCCGATTTTAGAAATAGACCTTCGAAGCTGGTAGAGTCACGCGAAATCGGCTGCGCGTTGTTACGAAGGTAACCGGAGGTTCGCCGAATAGAGCGGGGTCGGCATTTCACCGCGAAGGGCGATTGTGGACTACCAGCCAAAAACGTGCACCTTGGGACAACATAGATCGTCAGACTGTGATATTTTCGCCGCTAACTAGGGGTTAAAACGGAAATCCTGGTTGAGGAGAAATGATGAAACTGAAAGTCGCCGGGAAGACGAAAGGGCTCCACCTGATCTTCACTCTTATCGTGATGCTGTTGGGAGTTGCCGTTTGCAGTGCCAGTCCAATAACGTACAGCGTTGCTCGGACGATCGGCGTGGGAAGCGTCAGTGGCTTCATTGAAACCGACGGATCGCTTGGGGTTCTTAGTGCAGGCAACGTCGTGGATTGGAACCTGGTGTTGAACGACGGGACTTACACTTTTACTCTCACCGGTCCCTTGAGTGGAAACAACTCGGTAGTATTCGAACAGGGAGCCGACGTCACTGCTACGGCGACTCAACTCCGGTTTAACTTCAGCGGCTCCGACAATGGAATATTGCTGTTTCAGCAGGGGCTATTCTCGGGCAATACCTATTATTGCGATCAGGCGGGGAGCTACGCTTGCTTCACCGGCGAGACGGTTGTAGCGAACAACGTTTTCCTGACTTACCAACTCGCAAGCCGCTCCGGGAATGTTGTTATTGGAAACGCAGGCAGCCCGGTCCCCGAGCCAGGCACCTTGATGATGTTCGGCTCTGGGATCGTCGGCTTGGCAGCTATCCTGCCCCGCAGAATCAGCCTTCAGTAGTTGATTTGATTCCTGGGTATGGGCAGCCGGGGAATTGCTCCCCGGCTTTCTTCTGCCTGTTCGCCACGACTTATTTTTAGATTGACCTCAGACGCATTCAGAATAAAGCCATGAAAGCTGCCATGGAAGTCGATGCTGAAAGGTTCACAACTACTGAATGAAGATTCCGAGGTTCGCACCGGAATACGTACAAAACCCCCGCACGCGACAATTATTCTTGGGGATCGAGCGTGAGTTGTTCGACTGACGCTCGCGCCTTGGGGGCTTTCTTGAAGGTATCGACCAGCAGGCGCGGATAGGCCACCTGCGCCCCGCCCATCAGCTTTTCGACAGCCAAAATCTGGATGCGCGGATACGTGCCCGTGTCATACGCCGACTCGAACTTGTAGAACCCCGCTTCGGCGGCTTCCTTCAGCATCGGCTTGGTCGGCTCTTCCATGGTGATCAGCACACCGATGGCGGCCTTCTCGCGCTCGATCACGTCGCGCAGGTAGCGGCGCAGCACGTCGAGGTTGTCTCCGTAGAAAAGTTTGTTGTCGGCCACTGAAGGCGATTCTGGCGCATGGTGCCAAGCGGCAGAAGCTGGCGAAGAGTGTACCGTCCCTGAAGCGACTCTGGAATCAATTTATATCGCTACCCACACCTGAAGGTGTGGGCTATCCTCTGCCGTCTCGCGTGGCGAGACTGGGGCCGTCCGTATGCGTCATCCTCGCAGAACTGAGATACTAGTGGAGTCCCCCATTCTTAGGTATCTACTCGCGCTGGCTGCGAGCGACGAGTTTCTAAAGGACTGTAATGATGAAACGAATTTTGCTGTTGTCACTGTCCGTCACTCTTTTGCTGAGCCTGCCGTTTTTTGCGCAGGACAAACCCGATCCGGCTACGCAGGCCAAGCCGGCCGCTACCGATCAGAAGCCAGCCGCGGCGAGCGAAGCGGACCAGGCAGCGGCGTTGCAGAAGGCAACCCAGAATCCGGTGGCCAACCTGATCAGTGTTCCCGTCCAGAACAACAGCAATTTCAACTATGGCCCTTATAACCGCACGCAGGATGTCCTGAACATTCAGCCGGTCATACCCGCCCACATCAGCGAGAACTGGATGCTGATCTCCCGCATTATTCAGCCCATCGTGTGGCAGCCGTATCCCAACCAGAACACTGGTGGTGAATACGGACTGGGTGACATGAATCCGACGTTCTTCCTCTCGCCCGCCAAGCCCGGCAAAGTGATCTGGGGCGCGGGCCCGGCATTTGTGATTCCCACGGCCACCAGCGATATCACGGGACAGGGGCAGTTCAGCCTGGGGCCGTCCTTCGTCGCCTTGTGGCAGCCCGAGCATTGGACGATTGGCGCGCTGGTGAACAACGTCTGGTCGGTGGCGGGCAAAAGCGGACGCGCGCCGGTGAATCAGATGCTGCTGCAGTACTTCATCAACTACAACTTGAAGAAGGGCTATTACATATCTCTCTCGCCGATCCTTACCGCCAACTGGATGGCCAGCAGCGGCAACGTGTGGACGGTCCCGTTCGGCGGCGGCATCGGGCGAATCATGAAGCTGGGATTTCAGCCGGTCAATATCACGGCTCAGTTCTACGGTAACGCGGTCTATCCCGCGGGAAGTTCGCCGTGGGGCATGCGACTGCAGATCGCCTTCCTGTTCCCCAAGTTCACCAAGGAGCAGGAGAAGATGATGATGGAAGAGAAGCTGAAACAGTTGGAGCAGCAGACGCCTCCTCCACCGAAGAAATGACGGCGCGGGCCCGACGCACTGCAAGCTTCGGTCGTGACTTGTTGCTTCACGGTTGCAGCGCAACCCACGAAACTCGTGTCTTATTTGCAGTCATAGGCTAACCTGATAGGTATGGGCGGAATGCAATCCCTGTTGAACCATCCTCGCGTCTTCTTCTTTTTTGCGCTGATCGTATTGTGGCTCGCGGCGCAGTTCGGCGCTTACCTGCGCCGGCGGCGACCTATGGAAGACGAACTGCGTGAGGATTTCGGGCTGATCGAAGCTGCTACGCTCACGCTGCTCGGCCTCATCATCGGATTCAGTTTCTCCATGTCCACCACCCGCTACGACCTGCGCAAGAACTACGAGGAAGCCGAGGCCAATGCGATCGGCACGGAGTACCTGCGGGCAGGGCTGCTTCCGGCCAGCGACGCGGAGGTGGTACGGGCCCAGCTTCGCACATATACCGAGCTGCGAATTGCGTTCTACGAAACCCGCCGTGGCGCCGAGCTGCAGCAGATCGACGCTGACACCGCCAAATTGCAGTCGGAAATGTGGTCGGCGGTGGAAACTCCGGCGAAGGCGCAGCCGACTCCCTTGATGGCGCTCACCGCGGCAGGCATGAACGATGTGCTGAATTCGCAGGGCTATACCCAGGCGGCATGGTGGAACCGCATTCCGTCGTCGGCTTGGTCGTTAATGATCGCCATCGCCGTTTGCTGTAACGTGCTGGTCGGCTACGGTGCGCGCACCGCAAAAGGCGTCATGCTCTTTATCCTTCCGCTGTTGGTCGCCATCTCGTTCCTTCTCATCGCGGACATCGACAGCCCGCGTACCGGCTTCATCCACGTCGTTCCGCAGAATCTGGAAAGCCTGCGGCAGTCCTTGCACAGGCAGTAAACCCGGAGTTCCCGGCGGCTCGGATTCGCCTGCAGTCGCAGGGGCTCGCCGGACGCACCCTCGCGAAGGACGAAAGCCAAATCCCATACCGCGTCAAGACTCACAAGTCATTGTGATGCAACGGGAGCGAACAGGAACTCAGCAGGACTGTTGATAGACTGGTAGAGAATCTTAGGTCGAGGAGAGTTTGTGTCAGGAAACAAGCGTAGAGCAACCATGTGCCGTATGGCCGCGATCGCAGCCTTTTTCTGCCTGGTGTGCGCAGGTAGCGTCGCGCAGGAAGCCTCATCCGGCAAGTTGCCCGATGCACCGTCAACCAGCGCACAAGCGCAACCGGAGGCCAAGGACAAGAACGCCTTGCAGAGCAGTGTGTCCTTCTTCCAGGTGCTGCAGCAGAGGTCGCTGATGTTTCCGGACCTGGCTACCGGTACGGGACCGCTCGATCCCTGGCAGAAGTTCAAGCTGGCAGCCAACGAGAGTGTGGCGTTGTCCACCATCGGCGGGGCGCTGGTCGGCGCCGGCTTCGGCCAGGCCATCAATAGCCCTGAGGGGTATGGCCAGGGCGGCGAAGGATATGCCAAGCGCTTTGGAGCCAACATGGCCCGGGCGGCTTCGGGCCAGATGTTTGGGACCTTCCTGATCGCGTCGATCAGGGGCGAAGACCCGCGCTTCTTCGTGCGCAAAGGCCTCTCCTTCAAAGAGTCGGTGAAATATGCCGCTGAAAGGATGGTGATCACGCGCAGCGACGCGGGCAAGCCAATGACCAACCTTTCAGGACTGCTCGGCCCTCTGGCGGCCGAAGGTCTGGCCAACACCTATTACCCGGAAGGAAACCGGGGAGTCGGCGACACGTTTACCCGCTATGCCTCCGACCTGGGCTGGCAGTTCGGTGGGAACCTGTTGCGCCAGTACTGGCCGGAAATCAATCGGAGGCTGCGTCTGGTGCCGGCAGAGCCCCAGCCGGCGCCTGCTGCCGATAAGCCATTGACGAAGTAGAATGCCGCCGGAACGTCGTTCGGCAACACTTTGATGCGGCGATACCTGCAGAGCAATCAATGGATCACTAATCCAACCAATGAAGAAGAAATCAAGAAGTTCCATGAGCTGGCGAATTTCTTCAAGACCTACTCCTCGCAGTATGGCTTCGACTACCTGATGGTCGTGGCCCAGGGCTATCAGGAGTCCATGCTCAATCAGGCGGCGAGAAACGGCGGTGCGGTGGGAATCATGCAGATCAAGCCGTCAACTGCCGCAGCGCCACCCATCAGCATCCCCAATGTGATGACGGCGCAGAACAATATTCACGCCGGAGTCAAGGTGCTGCGCCAGATTGCGGACCAGTATTTCAGCGATCCGAAGATTGATCCCATGAATCGCCTGCTGCTGACCTTCGCCTCATACAATGCCGGTCCCAACCGTATCGCGGACCTGCGGAAGAAAGCCCCGGCGCAGGGACTGGATCCCAACAAGTGGTTTGGCAACGTCGAATTGATGGCGTCCCAAAACGTCGGGCAAACGACCGTGCAGTACGTCAGCAACATTTACGAGTACTACATCGCCTACATTCTGGTGGTGGAGCAAGGGCAGTCGCTGCAGTAGTTCAACTGCACCATGATCGCCGGGCACCCCAGTCATTCGCGGGTCTAGCCTGGTTCCACGACGTGGGTTCGATTGAGTGGGAGACTTAGGATCGCAAAAAAGCCGGAGCACGTTGGCTCCGGCTGCTGGATTTGGGGCGGGGTTGGCTGCACTTAGTTAAGGGCAACGATAACCTCTTCGTAGCCGCCCGCGGGGGCTTTGGCAAGCTGCAGTTCCTTCTTCAGTTCCTTCTCCTGCTTGGAGGCGGGAACGATCATCCCATCGGTGTCGGAGTTCTTCCAGATCTCCGCCAGGAAGTATTGGTTGCCGACATGGTGGAACACCAGCTTGGCAGCCGTGGTTCGAGGAGACTCGCGGCGGGCCGTCGATACCGCTGCCGCGTTGGTCTGGCCGTTGCGGATCATGATCACGCCCGAACTTGAGTCGTCGACCTTAATCACGTAGGAGCCGGCCGGCAGTTGCGCCGAACCTACCTTGAAATCGAAGGGCACATTGGCCTTCGCATAAGACTGTGCATAGGCGCCCGTGGTGTTGAGGAGCAGTGACATCACCACCAGCGACAGGACTGCGATCAGGTTGCGTTTCATGGCATCCTCCTTGAGGGGCTCCTTGCAGTGGAACCCAAACTGAATTTGTCTTTGAGCTTCGCTTGGCCATCGCTGGCGGCTTGCTGTGACGCATTTACGTAGAGCAAGCAGCGTGCCAAAGTCCAACCTGGCGGTTTGGCCACTTCATTCTGCTGCGTTTGCAATAACATAACTGCAAGCTGCTGTTTCCCTCGACCTCGGCAGGCGGCCAATGGGTAGCTGATCGGCTACATGCGAGTATCTCTTTGGTCCCCGGTGTCAGGAATTGGCTCGACGGCACTTCCCAGGCAGACCTAGTCGCGCGCTTTTGCCGCCGCCTCCAAGGCAGTCGAACTCGACCCATCCTCCGCCGAAGGCCACGCCAGCCTGGAGTTTATTTACTTCTGGTCGAAGCGGGACCTGGCTGCTGCCAGCCGTGAATTTGAGCGCGCGATCGATCTGAACCCGAACTACGTCGATGCCTACCATTGGTACGGAAACGTACTCATGGTTGTGGGCCGAAGCGACGAGGGCCTGACCTATCTGAATCGCGCGGAAGAACTCGACCCGGCTTCGCCGTCGATTCGCGCCGACAAAGGCGGGGGACTGGTTGCCGCGGGTCATAGGGATGACGGGGTCGCCTTGCTGAAGCAAATGGAGGTGACCGATCCCAACTTCCGCTCGCCGCACGCCTACCTCGCCTCCATCTACCTCGGAGAACTGGACTGTTCTGACTACCTGACTGAGGCGCGCATTCAAGCCCGATTGCAGCGGGACCCTGACAAATTGGCAGCCGTGCAAGCCGCGGAAGAAGGCTTTGCTTCCGGCGGATGTCCAAGCATGCTGCAGAACATGCTTGAGGTGCAGAAGAAACGCTACGCACAGCATCGGGTGACCGCCTACGAACTGGCTGAGACGGAGGCGTTGCTTGGCGATCGACCTGCGACGCTGCAATACCTGCGTTTGTCCCTGGCCCAAAACGAGGCCGGTCTGGCCTCGATACGCGCGAATTCCCATTTTCTCAGCCTGCACTCGGAGCCGGAGTTCCGCCAGTTGGTGGTCGACGCCGGCCTGCCTCCGCTGCGCTGATCGCGGCGGGCCGGTCCTGCGGCGCGCGCGCTACAATCCAGACGCTCCACAGTAACCCCCGCGGGCCATCGCGATGACGGAAGTACCTACCACATTGTGGGACATAGCCCGGCTCTTCCTGAAGCTGGGGACGACAGCCTTTGGCGGGCCGGCGGCCCACATCGCCATGCTGGAACGCGAGGTGGTGGAGCGCCGCGGGTGGCTGTCGCAAGCCGAGTTTCTCGACCACCTGGGCGCCAGCAACCTGATCCCCGGACCCACTTCAACGGAGCTGGTGATCCATATCGGGCGCCGCCGCCGGGGCTGGCCCGGCCTGCTGGTCGCCGGTGCCTGCTTCATCCTTCCCGCTGCAGTCATGGTTGGAATCCTGGCATGGACCTATGTGCGCTACGGGGAAATGCCCGCGGTAGCCGGCTTGCTCTATGGCGTGAAGCCGGTGGTGATTGCCGTGGTCCTGCAGGCGCTGTGGAAGCTGGGACGCTCGGCCATCAAGGACCGATGGCTGGCCATGGTGGGGCTGATAGCCCTGGGCCTGGGCGCGCTGGGTGTCAGCCCGTTGCTCGTCTTGGCCGCGGGCGGAGCGCTTGCCTTGACCGCTTTAGTCTCCGAGTTGCGCAATCACGCAAGTATGTTTGCGTGGATCCAGGCGAAGTCCGTGGTGCCTGCTGCGGCAGCGGCCACCGCCACGGCGGTCTCGGCGGGGCTATGGCCGATCTTTCTGATTTTCACCAAGATCGGAGCGATGGTGTTCGGCAGCGGCTACGTGCTGCTGGTGTTCCTGCGTGCCGAGTTCGTCGAACGGCACGCCTGGCTGACGCAGCAGCAATTGCTGGACGCCGTCGCCGTGGGCCAGGTGACGCCCGGCCCGGTATTCACCACCGCCACCTTTCTCGGCTACCTGCTGCACGGAACCACGGGGGCGATCGCCGCCACGGTTGGCATCTTCCTGCCGGCATTTGTGCTGGTAGCAGTCAGCGCGCCGCTGATCCCGAAGATACGCGCCTCGCGCCCGGCGGGGGCGCTATTGGATGGCGTCAATGTGGCGTCGCTGGCGCTGATGGCAGTCGTGACCTGGCAGTTGGCGCGCTCGGCCATTGTGGATTGGGAAACGATCGCACTGGCCGTGGTGAGCGCCGCGCTGCTGTTCCGGTTTCCCCGATTGAATTCGGCGTGGCTGGTGGCGGGCGCAGGAGTGCTGGGCGCAGTGCGGTTCGCCTTAGCGTGATCGGGTGCGAAGCGGCGCGCCTTGAACCGGCCGGATGACGCTAGTAGAGGCCGCGGGGGTGAAGTATGAAGACATCACCCTGACCTGCGGTACGGGGATGACAGTACAGTTCTACGATGCCATCAAGGCTAAGCGTGCGGGACGGCCAACTCATCCGCCGGACCAGACCATCTGGTGGAAAAGTTTGTCCATTTCTTCCGGCGATGGGGTTGTGCCGTGATGGAGCCACCACGATAGGAGCGAGAGCAACGCTCCGGCAAAGGCGTGGGCCATGGCGGCACGCTGCACGGGAGCGTCAGGTCGCGACGAAGGCAATGCGCCGAGACGCTGCTCGATGGCGCGGGCGAAGTATTCCTGGCCCATCTCCTGGAAATCGCGCATTTTGCCGGACGCGATCAGTGCCGAATGCAACTGGCGCATTTCGGCGACGTGGGCAAACAATTCGCGGACGGGCGCGACCCGGTCGGAATCTTCGGCGCGACGCAAGAGCACGGTTGACATCATTTCGAAAAACTCCTCGAGGTCGCTAAGAAAGAGGTCGTCCTTGTCGCGATAGTGCGCGTAAAAAGTGGAGCGGCCAATGTCGGCGCGGTCGAGTACTTCCTGCACCGTGATGGCGTCGAAGGGCTTCTCCTGGATCAACGCGAGGAGCGCATCGCCCAGGGCGTCGCGGGTGCGGCGGACGCGGCGGTCGATTTTCGGAGGTACACCATCAGTTTTTCGGGACATGCGGTCCTGCTTTGTTCCGGATCGTGGTCAAAGGGGCGAATGCCGATTGACCGCCTCAACTCCGGCCGCTAGAGTGCAACCCATGACTGACAATCGACTGAGTGGAGTGGCGCTGATCGCGGGATCCGTGGGCTCGATTATAACCATGAGCCTGCACCCGAGCGGGCAGATCGCTCCGGCACAAATGGAAGCGATGATTCGCACGCTGATCAGCGTGCATGCGCTGGCACTGGCCATGGTGCCGGTATTATTTCTGGGAGCGTGGGGCCTGTCACGGCGCGGTGCGCGCGCGGACCGTATGGACACGGCGGGGCTGGTTCTGTACACGTTTGGGCTGCTGGCGGTTATGAACGCCGCGGTGGCGGATGGCCTGGTGACGCCGAATATCCTGCGGCAGATGGTTGCGTCGGCGGGAGCGCCGGCGGCGATCGAGGGGTGGCGGATGATGTCGCGCTACAACTTTTACGTGAACCAGGGGTACGCGCAGGTGTTCGTGGCAGCGTCGTCGGTGGCCATTGGTTTATGGTCTTTTGCAATATTGCGCAAGCGTGATCTGTCGCAAGGACTGGGAATTTACGGGTGCGTGCTGGGAGCGGTCACGTTGCTGGCATTGTTTTCCGGCCACCTGCGTCTCGACACTCACGGATTTGGCCTGGTAATGTTCGCGCAGGCGGCGTGGTTCATCGTGGCGGGAGCGCTGCTGTGGCGGAGCCAAGAGCGGGTTGCGGACGTGGGGTGAAGCAACTTTTCGAGTTTCAAGTTTCGAAACGAGTGGGTTAGCACACCCGGCGTAGAAGGGGGACCCGACGAATCAAGGACGTCAGCGGAAATCTGGTGCCTGTCGATCCGGGTTGGGATCGTTTCACCCTTCCCATCGGCAAGCGAATGAGCTAGGCGAGGGCGATGACGTCGATTTCGACGAGCACGTCCTTGGGGAGACGGGCAACCTCGACGGTGGAACGAGCCGGCGGGTCGGCGGTGAAGTGACGGCCGTACACCTGATTCATGGCGGCGAAGTCGTTCATGCTTTTCAGAAAGACCGTGGTCTTGACCACCTGGGCCAGCGAGCTGCCAGCGGCGGTGAGGATACCGGTGATGTTTTGCAGCACACGCTCGGTTTGGGCGGCAACGTCGCCGGCGATGAGCTGCTGGGTGGCGGGATCGAGGGGAATCTGGCCGGAGAGGAACACCAGTCCGTTGGCCTTGATGGCTTGGGAGTAGGGTCCAATGGCCTGGGGGCCGGAGTTGGTAGCGATGACTTCGCGCATGAAACCTCCTATAGATGATGGCAGAGCGATTGTCGCACACGGGGAGGAGGTTGGGAGAGGGCGCGCTCCCGGCATGGGACTAGTCGACTCTTGCTCAACATGGCGGAGAAACAAGGGCAACGGCGGGGGAGATTCCTATAGCCAGGTTAGCGCCGAGAACCCGGTGCGAACCTGGGGCACGCGGCGAGTGCATCGGCATCTCAGTTCGCAGTCTCCCATCCGCGAGAGGAGTCGGGTCAGGGAAATGAGTGGCTGTAGAATGGCTTTTGGGGCTGGGGACGCGGTCTCAGTGGAGCAAAAGCGGGCATGGACATGACTTGGGTGACCGACCGGATCGCGGTCGGCGGAGGGATCTGGTTCGAGCGAAACATGATCGATGTCGTGGCGGCGGGGATCACCCACATCATCGACATGCAGATCGAGTTTGACGACACGCGGCTGGCCGAACCGTATGGAGTGAAAGTGCTGTGGAACCCGACGGACGACGACTTCCGATCGAAACCGGCAGCGCTGTTGCAGCGCGGCGTGGACTTTGCGCTGGAAGCGCTGGAGGAGCCTGAGTCGAAGGTGTTTATCCATTGCGCGGCGGGAGTGCATCGCGCGCCCATGATGACGCTGGCGGTGCTGCGGGCGATGGGCTGGTCGCTGGAAGACGCGTTGGAAACCATCGCGGAGCGGCGCGAAGTGGTGGATTTCGCGGATGTGTACGTGGGCAGCGTGGAGGAGTTCATCAGGAGCTACGAGGGAGCGGGAAAGTAGGGTTATCGGCGAGGCCGCTCTCGCTCCCACCCTAGCGCGCTGGCGCGGACTAGGATGGGGAACCCACATTGTGGGACGAGCTACCGCATTTTCGCGGGAATAAAGCCCCTTCGACTCCGGCGGCGGAACCGCCTGCGACAGGATGACAAGCGTTTTGGCTACGATTTGGGCGGAGCCGGACGATGCAGCCTGAATCGCGATGGAGTTGGGGAACAAGGTATTTCGATCTCGGCCGGGCAAGAGCGGCGGGAGAGAGGCACAAGTTATGCGCAACGCACGCCGCCCGATGGGGCGGTTTTTTTGTCTGCCACTGGTGGTCGCAGCGGCGGGGATGATGCCATGGACGGTGCAGGCGCAGGCGAACGGTCCGGCGATGACGCGGGTGGTGGAAGGACTCTTCGGGCACAAGTCCGGGACCGAGAAAAAGAATGCGGCGCTGTCGTTTGTGCAGACGGCCATAACGGCCACCGATGCGGTCGCTGGCCAGAACATTGTCGACGCCGGCAAGTTTCAGGAAGGCCTGGGCAAGCTGATCGATGGCGTAGTGCAATGCCTGAACGCGTCGGTGTGGGCGAAGGCAAAGTCGGCGTGAGCGGGCGCTCCCGCGGTTGTCGGTTGAGGGCCGCGGCAGCGTTGCCGTATGGTGAAGGATGAGGTTGAATTGGATATGAGACGGTTTCTGATGGTGGCTGCGTGGGCGGGGGTGCTGAGTTTGTACTGCGTGGCGCAAGAACCCGCGGCGACACCCTCATCAGGCAGTAAGGGCACGACGTTGATCGGCTGCCTGACGGGCCCGGACGCCGACGACCACTACACGCTGACCAGCATGCAACACCGCATGGGCGTGGGGGTGGTGGGGAGCGAAGAATTGAAAAGCGGTGCTGGCGCGAAAGTGAAGTTGACGGGGTCGTGGGAGGCGCTGCCGGGAGCCGCAGGGAAGAAGAGCGACCTGACGCAACGCTTCAAGGCGACGGCGGTAAGCGTGATGGAGGAGAAGTGCCAAGTTCCAAACCCGACGACACCGGTGAGTAAGAAGAAAGCACAGCAGAAGAAGTAGCTAGTTCCCACCCTAGCCTGCTGGCGCGGACCAGGAGCACCCACATCGTCGCAGGTAAAGGGGCCCTTCGACTGCGCTTAGGATGGCGGACGGAATGCGTGACATTCGGCGCACTCGTTCCCACCGCAGCCCGCTGGCGCGGGCTAGAAGGGGGCACCCACATTGTCGCGGGATCGTCGCATTACGGCTCGCAGTCAGAACAATTTCTTGGAGTCGAGGAGGATGGTGACCGGGCCCTGGTTGATCAGTTCGACTTCCATCATTTGCTGAAAGCGTCCGGTTTCGCAGGGCAGGCCAAGGGCGCGAATGCGCTCGACGAAGTATTCGTACAACTCATTGGCGCGGTCGGGCCGCGCAGCAGCGTCGAAGGACGGCCGCTTTCCCCGCCGAACATCCCCAAACAAAGTGAACTGCGAGACGGCGAGCACCGCGCCGCCGATGTCTGCGACGCTGCGGTTCATTTTACCTTCCTCATCTTCAAAGACGCGCAGGCCAGCGATTTTCGCAGCGAGATAATCCGCGTCGGATTCGACGTCTTCCTGCGCGACCCCCAAGAGAACCAGCAATCCCTCCGCGATCGTTCCCGTGAATTCTCCGTTGACCTTGACCGAAGCCCGGCTCACGCGTTGCACGACAGCCCGCATAGGTGGGTTGTATCACAAGGTTTCGCTCCCACCCTAGTTCGCTAGCGCGAACTAGAATGGGGCACCCACGTCGTCGCGGGAAGAGTCGAATACTCATCTAGCCTCCCGCGTTTGCGTTATCGGTGAGCGCGTCGACGGCGTGGTCGACGCTGCGAAAGATGTTCTCTTCGCCAATCGCGCTGAGCAAGGAGGCCTTGACGAGACGGTCGCGGACGGGATCCCGCACGCCCGCAAGCACCAGACGAATATGCCGTTCGGTGGCGCTGGCGAGCATTTGTTGGAGGACGTCGATGGCGGTGACGTCGAGGACGGGAATCAACTCGCAGTTGAGGATGAGGACTTTCGGGGGCGGGGTGGCCTGGGCAACGAGGTTGCGAATGATCTGGCGGATACCGTCGGCATTGGCAAAAAACAACATGCGCTCGATGCGCAGCATGAGGATTCCGGGGAACTGCTCGGCTTCGGGATGGCGCGCCACGTCGACGTATTCGCGGGTGCCCTGCAGACGACCGAGGACGGCCACGTGCGACTCCGACAGGTAGCGCATGAGGGCGACGAGGGTAAGAATCACGGCCAGCAGCAGTCCGTTCAGAATTCCAAATGCGATGACGCCCACGATGGCCGCGAGGGCTTCGCGGTACTCGATGCGACGAATGCGGCGGAAGCGGCGCAGTTCCCTGAAGTCGAGCAGGTGCCAGACGGCATGCACCACGATGGCCCCGAGCACGGCTTCGGGCAGATGGTAAAACCAACCGGTCAGGAACAGCAAGGTGACCATCACCATCAGGGATGCGGCAATGGAGGAAACCTGTGATTGGGCGCCATTGCTGTCGTTGGCAGCGGTGCCGGAGGTACCTCCTCCGACAATCATGCCGTGAAAGATGGCGGACGTCGCATTGGCCACGGCCAAAGCGCGCAGCTCCTGATTGGGATCGATGTCGTAGCCGTTTTTGCCGGCGAAGTTGCGGGCCGCACCCAGCGACTCGGCGTACAGCACCAAGGAGAGGCCAATCGCAGCCGGCGCGGCCTGCAGCCAGTCGCTCCAGGTGAGCACGGGGAAATGCGGGTAGGGCAGGCCGGCAGGGATGACGCCCACGATGTCGACCCCGTGAGAATGCAATTGGAAGATTCTCGAAATAGCGATGCCGGCGACCAGCACAAGCAGTGCGCCGGGAATCCTGGGGAAGAAGCTATCGACGAGGAAGAGCACCGCGAGTGCTGCGGCTGCGGTCAGCAGCGTCCACAGGTTGCTCTGCGCGACATGCGTAAGGGTGTGCCACAACTGCATGTAGGACGGGCCGGTTCCCTTCTCGATTCCCATCAACTTTGGCAACTGCTTAATGACGATGGTCAGGGCGATTCCGAAAACGAATCCCTTCAGGACCGGCTTGGAGATGAAATCGGAGATGAAACCGAGCTTCAGTATTCCGGCGAGCAGGAACAACAAACCCACGACGAGAGACACCGCCGCAGCCAGCACAACGAATTTCCCGGCATTCTCGGCGGCCAGCGGAGCAACGGTCGCGGCCAGAATTGCGGCCGAAGCCGAGGTGGGCGACACGGCCAACTGGCGACTGGAGCCGAATACGGCATAGGCCAGCAGGCCAAAGGCGGTGGCGTAGAGACCGGCTTGCGGCGGCAGACCGGCGATTCCCGCGTAGCCCATGGCTTCGGGAATGAGCAGGCCGGCCAGCGCGATGCCAGCGATCACGTCACCGCGAAGATTGGTGCGAGGGTAGTGAGGCAACCACTCGGTGATGGGAAGCGCCTTCATGCGAGTAGTCAGTATTACGCATCGACAAGCGGTGGCAAAGGAATTGTTTGCTTGCTCCCACCCTAGCCCGCTGGCGCGGTCGAGGGGCACCCAGATTGTCGCGGGTATAGGGGTCCTTCGACTTCGGCGGCAGAGCCGACAGGATGACAGCGTAAAACAACGGATGCCATTTTCCTTGTTGGCTGCGATAAAAGTACAATGCTGCAATTCCGGATTTGAGTCGTCGGGGGACTGCATGAAGAAAAACGATGGGGCGGCGAGGCGTTGGCCTTGGCTGCTGGGGTACGCAATCGTGCTGGCTGGCAGCGCCTGCGCGGCCGCGCAACAGCCCGCTGATTTTTCGGCAACACACAGCGGACACAACGAATTCGTGATCAAGAACGCCACGCTGCTGACGGCTACGCATGGACGCGTCGAGCATGGCAGCATCTATGTGAAGGACGGAAAGATTGCTGCCTTTGGCGCGAGTGTGGCGGCCCCAGCGACGGCGCCGGTGATCGATGCGGAGGGCAAATATGTTACGCCCGGGATCATCGATTCGCACTCACACATGGCGTTGGACGATGACATCAACGAGGCCACCAGTCCGGTGGTGCCGCAGATGATGATGAAGGACGCCTTCGACTACAACGACAAGGCGATCTACCGGGCGCTGGCGGGCGGGGTGACATCGTCACTGCTGCTGCACGGCTCGGCCGACATGATCGGCGGGCAGGCGGTGGTGATCAAGACCAAATACGGACTGGACCGCGACCAGATGCTGTTCCCAGGCGCGCCACAGTCGATCAAGTTTGCCAGCGGCGAGAACCCCAAGCGCGTGTTTGGCGACAAAAAGCAGTTGCCTTCAACCCGCATGGGCAACTTCGAAGTGATGCGCGAGGCGTTCACGCAGGCGAAGGACTATCAGCGAGGGTGGGACGAGTACAACGAGAAGGTGAAACGCGGCGACAAAACTGCCACGGCTCCGAAGAAAGACCTGAAGCTGGAGGCGCTGTCGCAGGTCATGCAGGGCAAGATGCTGGTACAGATCCACTGCTACCGCTCGGACGAGATGCTGACCGAGATCGCGATTGCCAACGAGTTCGGGTATAAGATTCGCGCCTTCCATCATGCGCTGGAGGCGTACAAGGTGCCGGACGCACTGGCCAAGAACGACATTGCCATTGCGACGTTTGCGGATTGGTGGGGCTATAAGTACGAAGCGTGGGATGCGATTCCGTGGAACGCAGCCATCGCCATGCAGCATGGGGTGAAGGTCGCCATCAAGAGCGATAGCGACGACTTCATGCGGCGGCTCAACCAGGAGGCGGGCAAGACCATGCGTTATGGCGGAGTGTCCGAAGACGAAGCGATCAAGATGCTGACCATCAATCCGGCGTGGATCGTCGGGGTGGATGACAAGACGGGCTCGATCGACGTAGGCAAGGATGCGGACCTGGTGTTGTGGGAGGGCTATCCGCTATCCAGCTTCGGCGTTCCGCAGAAGGTGTGGATCGACGGCGATGTGTACTTCAATCGCGGCTTAGCCGGACTGGGCATGCCGCAGTACCAGGAGGGACAGTGATGACGAAGGCCGCGAAAACATTCGCACTCACCGCTTCCCTGCTGCTGACGCTGGCCGCAACCGCACAGCAAAGATCCAGCGCACCAAAGAACGCGGTTGCCCCCACTGCCGCAATTGATCCAAGCAAGCCGATTGCGATCACTGGCGGGAAACTGTTGACCATGACGCACGGGACCATCGAGAACGGCGTGCTGGTGATCGAGAACGGCAAGATTGCGGCCGTAGGCGCGGCGGGATCGGTGCATGTCCCGGCGGGCGCGCAGGTAGTCGACGCCAAGGGGATGACGGTGTATCCCGGGCTGATCGATTCGGAGACGCACCTGGGTCTGACGGAGATCAACGCTGAGAAGAACACCAACGACCTGGTGGAGCCGAGCGACGAGATCATGCCGCACATGCACGTGGCGGATGCGTTCCACGCGGAGACGGCGCTGATTCCGGTGGCGCGCTACAACGGCATCACCAACGCGATTGTCGCGCCCGACAGCAAGGACACGCTGCCGGGGCAGGATTCGTTCATCCAACTGGCGGGGGCGGACGCCACCCAAATGCTGCTGGTGCGCGACATCGCGATGCCCCTGAACTTCACCGGAAAACAGCGGCGCAATGAAACGTTCGCGACGGCCCAGTATCCGCAGACGCGCATGGGGATGGCGGCGCAGATGCGACAGGCGTTCACCGACGCGCAAGGCTACGCCGCGAAGTGGGACGAGTACAACAAGAAGAAGGCGGCGGCGAAGGCGGGCGATGCGCCGCCGACAGCTCCGGCGCACGACCTGAAGCTGGAGGCGCTGCTTCCCTACCTCGAAGGCAAGAAGCCGGTGATCGTGAAGGCGGAGGAGCCGAGCGATGTGGAGACGGCGTATGCGCTGGGACAGGAGTTCAAGCTGCACATGGTCCTGAACGGGCTGACGCAGTCCCAAGGGATCTACGACAAGATTGCGCAGTGGAAGCTGCCGGTGATCGTGGGATCGATTTACGACGCGCCGAAAGAGTGGGCGCGTTACGACAGCGTGTACAAGATGCCGGGCGAGCTGGCGAAGCGGGGAGTGAAGATCGCGTTCGCGTCGTTCGATGCGCACCAGGTGCGGAACCTGCCGTATGCGGCGGGCATGGCAGTGGCGTTTGGGCTGCTACAGGACGAGGCCATGAAGGCGCTGACGCTGTATCCGGCGCAGATCTGGGGCGTCGATGACCAACTGGGATCGCTGGATGTAGGCAAGACGGCCAATGTGGTGGTGGCGAATGGCGATCCCCTGGACGTGAAGACCGAGGTGAAGCACGTATTCATCCAGGGGCGGGAGATTCCGCTGGTGAACCGGCAGACGGAGTTGCGGGACCGGTATCAGGGGAAGCCGTAGGTTTATCGCTTGCTCCCATGGCGTCGCGGGGAAAGGGGTCCCCCGACTGCGCTCCCTGCGGTCGCTTCGCTCAGGATGACAGCGAAGAGAAATCAGGGCAGTCCCGCCCAGCTTTCACAACTTGCGTTGACCTTGCCAAAGAACACCGTTTAGGATGAAGCGGGCGTCTTGTATCCCAGTCCTCAGGAGGCCTGCCGTCGTAAGGCATCCTCGAAAGCACTTGTCTTTCTTTACAGGGATTCCCGCGAGCAATTAAACTTACGAGTTTGCGTTGCGCAAGGCGCGCGACAGGAGAAGGAATCAATGGCATCAGTCGAAGAACGGGTAAAACAGATTATCGTGGAGCAGTTGGGAGTGGACGAAGCGGAAGTTACGGCCAAGGCTTCGTTTGTGGACGATCTCGGCGCTGACTCGCTAGACACCGTAGAGCTGGTGATGGCGTTTGAAGAGGCGTTCGAGGTCGAAATTCCGGATGAGGATGCGGAGAAGATCCGCACGGTCCAGGACGCAGTTTCCTATATCGAAGCGCACGCGAAGGTGAAACCGTAGCGCATCTTACTTAAGCGGGCGATGTGGCGGGGCCATTCGGCAGCGTTCGCGGCGAAGCGAAAAGGAGATTGCAGATCTCATGGCATCGGTAGAAGAACGGGTAAAGCAGATTATTGTGGAACAACTGGGCGTGGACGAAGGCGAGGTCACCGCTAACGCATCGTTTGTGGACGACCTGGGCGCCGATTCACTGGACACGGTGGAGTTGGTAATGGCCTTCGAGGAGGCCTTCAACATCGAGATTCCGGACGAGGACGCGGAGAAGATCCGCACCGTGAAGGACGCCGTCGATTACATCAACGCGCATTCGAAAGGAAAGTAGCTTGACTCGTCGCGTCGTCGTAACGGGAGTCGGGCTGATTTGCGGGGTCGGCAACACCACGGATGCGGTGTGGCAGGCGCTGCTGGCTGGCCACAGCGGCGTGGAGCAGATCACCGGCTTCGATGCGTCGCTGTTCGCCTGCAAGATCGCGGCGGAAGTCAAGAATTTTGATCCCCTGCAATTCATCGACAAGAAGGAAGCGCGCAAGATGGCGCGCTTTATTCATTTGGCCATAGCTGCCGCCGATGAGGCGCTGCAGATGGCCAACTACAAGGTCGAAAACGAGGAGCAGGCGGAGCGCACGGGCGTCGATATCGGATCGGGCATCGGCGGGTTCGACATCATCGAGCGCGAGCACTACAACCTGATCAACGGGGGCCCGCGCAAGATCTCACCTTTCTTTATTCCCGCGGCGATTGTGAACCTGGCGGCGGGACAGGTGAGCATCCGGCACAATGCCAAGGGGCCGAACGAGGCCACCTGTACGGCCTGCACTACCAGCGCCCACTCGATTGGTGACGCGGCCCGCATCATTAAATATGGCGATGCGGACGTGATGATCGCCGGCGGTTCCGAGGCCGCGATCACGCCTATGGGCGTGGGTGGATTCGCCGCCATGCGCGCCCTGTCAACGCGCAACGAAGATCCCCATCACGCCAGCCGTCCGTGGGACAAAGACCGCGACGGGTTTGTGATCGGCGAAGGCGCGGGCATCCTCATTCTCGAAGAGTTGGAACACGCGAAACATCGCGGCGCCAAGATCCTTGCCGAGGTGTCAGGCTACGGCATGGGCGCCGATGCCAACCACATTACGCAGCCGGCAGAAAATGGCGAAGGCGGTTTCCGCGTGATGCGCAATGCCATGCGGGACGCGGGCATTACGCCGGAGGTCGTAGGCTACGTGAATGCCCACGGAACGTCGACTCCTCTGGGCGACGAATTGGAAGCCATGGCCATCAAGCGGGCCTTCGGCGACCACGCCTACAAGATGCTGGTCAGCTCTACCAAGTCGATGACTGGACACTTGCTGGGCGGCGCGGGCGGCCTGGAAGCCGGCATCACGGTACTGGCGCTGCGCGACCAGATTGTGCCGCCTACCATGAACCTGGAGAAGCCCGGCGAAGGCTGCGATCTGGATTTCGTGCCGAACGCTCCGCGGAAGGTTGCCATGGACTACGCCATGTCGAACTCCTTCGGCTTCGGGGGCACGAACGGATGTCTTGTATTTCGGCGGTGGACGGAGTAAAGTCCCTGCCAGTGTTTCTGGTGTGAAGAAGCGGTGCGCTCCAGCGTATCGCTTCTTGTGTTTTGGGACGGCTAGTTCGCCGGCGGCTCCCAGAACTCGCCGAGGCGCTGCACGTATTCGTCGGCGTGTTCGTTGGCCCAAAGGTCGCGGCCGGAGCCAAGCAACTCGAGCGGTGGATCACGTTGCTCCGATCTGCTGTCGTTGTCCGAGGACGGCATCTTGAACTCCTTCCATGTCGATCATAACGGCGATCGCTTACCGTTGCAGACTTACTTCTCCGCGGGCGGTTCCCAGAGCTCGATGCGGTTGCCTTCAGGGTCGGTGATCCAGGCGAACTTGCCGTATTCGTGCTCCTCGACCTTGGGATCAATCGCGACGCCCTCCTCCCGCAATAACTTCAACAGTTCAGTCAGGTTGTCCACGCGAAAGTTCATCATGAAAGGTGCGGGGCTGGGGTCGAAATACTTTGTGGCCTGCGGAAAGATCGACCATACGGTGAGTCCCGTCTTGTCTGGATCGGAGGCATCGCGCCAGTGAAACATCGCGCCTTGGTCAGGCTCGCCCTCGATGCCGAGGTGCTTCCGGTACCAGTCGTACATTGCTTTGGGATCTTTCGCCTTGAAGAACAAGCCGCCGATTCCGGTAACGCGTTTCATGAAGCCTCCTCGAAGGGTCTTCGGATTTTATATCCGCTGGGAGGAAAATCAAAGTCGCGCGGGGTCATCGCGGAGACTTGCACGGCAGCGCTGACGGGACTATTTTGATGGCAGCAGTGGGGTAGTGCGCGATGTTCAGTCTCAGTATTGTTCTCATCGTGGCGGGCCTGATGTTTGGCGGAGCCACGGCCCTCATTGGATTTGGCGGGCTGCTGGGAGCTTGGTTTCACCGCTCGCTAGGCGCTCCGCTGCCGCTTCCAACGTTTCGCACTCCTGCGGAACGACGCATCTCGATGTGGGTAGGAGTGGCCGGCTTCGTGTTGTGGGCAAGTTTGTTTGTGATTAGTCTGAGAGTCGCACCGTAGGCTTGCTGGCTCCCACCCTAGCCCGCTAGCGCGGCGTAGGATGGGGCACCCACATCGTCGCGGGCACAGGGGTCCCTTCGGCTCCGCTCCCTGCGGTTGCTGCGCCCAGGATGACAGCCAAAAAACTGCTTAGAACAGCGTGGACTGGCTACTTGCGGCGCCCTTGCCGGCGAGCGCGGTCATCTGCGCGATGTATTTCTTGGCGTCGAACTTCTTGCGCGCGGCGTCGCCTGACATCCAGCGAATGGTGCCGAAGATGGGACGCTCGAACCACGGGCGGTCGAACTTGCCGCCAATCGCCCACGCCACTCCGGCGTAACCGTCGGGATCGCGGCCATCCAGGAAATACTTGTCGTTGAGGTAGAGCGCGGTCTGCCAGGCGACGGCGGGAGAGGGGCTCCACTCCAGAATTTTCTTGGCCCAATACATGCGCATGTAGTTGTGCATCCATCCGGCGCGCAGCATCTGCAGTTGAGCGGCGTTCCAGAGCTCGTCGTGGGTCTGGGCGGATTCGAACTGGTCGCGGGTGTAAAGAATGGGGCGGAGATCTGGCGCGTGGGCGGCCAGCGTCTTGTGCGCCCAGTCAGGCGCGCACTCGATGGAGTCGTACAGCGGATTGAAGTGAACGAAGTTGATGGACAGCTCGCGCCAAGTCAGGAACTGATTGATGTAGTCGTCTTTGCTAACCTGCGGCGCCTTCGAGTTCAGCACGGCATGCATGACGGTGTGGGGGCCAATATGCCCGAAGTGCAGGTAGGGCGACAGGCGGCTGGTGCCGTCGATCTCGGGCTTGCCGTGATTCTCGGGATACGTGGCAAGTTTGTGCTTCACGAATTGGTCGAGCAGCTTGAGCGCTTCCGTAGTGCCGCCGCGAAAGGAATCGACTGGCTGGACATTGCGATCGAGGGCTTGCCAGCCTTCGGTGATGTCGATGGAGCAGTCGTCCGGCAAGGCTGCGAGGCCGCGCGGGGCTTGCCACTCCACTTTCGCTGCGGGATTCCGCGGTGCGGTTATGAACTGCTCCAGCCGCTGCTGCAAACGCGGGCGGATGATGCGCGCGGCGTATTGCTCTTTCTCCAACAATTTCGATGGAACGATCACGTCGGCATCGACGGTCCACAAGGGGATGCTGAGCTTATTCGCAGCCAGATCACGCCAGTGACGAGGCTCGCGCATGGGACTTTCGTCGCCGATCACGATGGAGGCCTTGACCTCGTCGGAGAATTTAAGCAGCGAATGTTGAGGATAGGTGCGGAGTACAAACCCAATGCCGCGTTTGCGGGCTCGCTCGGCAATGTCGGGAATGCCTTGCGCGAGAAACGCATAATGCCGCAGGTTGGCATGGGGATAGAACGGCACGGGCGCAAAGAAGATGACGACCGGCTGTTGTAGCGAGTTGGCGACGTCAACGGCGAGGTCGAGTGCCGGGTTGTCGAGCGCGCGCTGGGCGCGCTGTATCCAGTAGACGACGCAGCGGCCGTTGAGGGCAGGTACGCCTCCACGACGGATGGTTACGCGAGGATCGGATGAGAGTATTTCAAGTTTGGTCATGGGTGCTGTAGTTGGATGCTAGCAGTTCGCTCCCACCCTAGCCCGCTGGCGCGGGCTCGAATGGGGCACCCTGCAATCTACTTTTCTGCCGCCAAGATTTCGTCGGCCACAGCGGCGGCTTCGACGGTGGGCTTGACGTCGTGGACGCGGACGATGTGGGCTCCGTGAAGAATGCAGGCGACCATGGCTGCGAGAGATCCGTAGAGCCGCTCGCCGGGTGGGGCGTCTTCCCCGCCGCGCCGATTGCCGGTGGTGCGTCCGACGAACGATTTGCGCGAGGTGCCGGCGAGCAGGGGGAATCCCAGGCTCTGCAATTGGCCGAAGCGCGCCAGCAGCGGATAGTTTTCTTCGAAATTCTTGCCAAAACCGAAGCCAGGATCGAGAACGATGCGCCCACGTTCTACGCCGCTATCGAGGGCAACCTGCACGCTATTGCCGAGATCGTGCATCACGAGTGAAGTGATGTCGGGCTCGGGCTTCAACTGTCGCCAATCGCCGGGCTGGCCACGGGTATGCATGAGCACGACTCCACAGCACAATTCAGCGCAGGTACTCGTGATGGCTGCGTCCCACTGGAAGGCGCTCACGTCGTTGACGATCTCGGCGCCGGCTTCGATGGTGCGACGGGCCACGCCGGATTTGTATGTGTCGATGGAGATGATGGCCTCGGGCCGAGCGTTCAGTACGCCTTCGATGACCGGCATCACGCGCCGCAGTTCCTCGTCCTCGGTCACGACGTGCTTGCGGCCGGATTGGTCGGGCAACACGCGCGTGCCGGGACGGGTAGATTCGCCTCCGATGTCGAGGATGTCGGCGCCTTCGTCAAGCAACTGAAGAGCATGTTCGATGGCGCGCTGTGGGTCGAAGAACTGTCCGCCATCGGAGAACGAGTCGGGCGTGACATTGACGACGCCCATGATGAGCGTGCGGGGGCCGAGGTCGAGCGCGCGGGAGCGAAGCTGCCAGCGGAACGGAGCACGCATCGTTCGATTGTAATTTGTGAGTGAGTGGAGGGCTCCGGAAAAGCAGATTCCCCGCGGACTAAAGCCCGGGAGGAAATGACAAAAATAAGGACTGCTACGGCATGACTGAAGTCATGCCCTGATACAAATCCGTTCATAATCTAGACTTCCCGCAAACTGCAGAGCCGTCCCCTGCAAAGCGCCATGGAAGCGCCGGCAAGCAGTGCTAGAATTCGAGTGTGGTGTAGCTGTCTTATGTACCGGGTCCGCCATCTCGTTCACGTTGTACTGTTGCTGTTGCTCGTAGGGCAGGGCTTCGCCGCCGACAGCGCCAAATCCCCGCACAAGAAACCCGAAGACAACAAGAAGCTCAGCCGGGCGATTGAACAGATCCTCAGCGAGCCGGATGTGGCGCGCGGGTTCTGGGGCATCGACGTGGTTTCGCTGGACACCGGTATCCGCATTTACGGCATGAACGAAAACAAGCTGTTTACGCCCGCCTCGAACACCAAGCTGTTTACCACGGCTGCGGTTTTCGGACTGATCGGCCCTGACTCTCGCTTCAAGACCACGGTGGAAAGCCTGGGCACTGTGGATAAATACGGCCGCCTGAACTCCGACTTGGTGGTGGTGGGACGCGGCGATCCCAACCTTTCGGGGCGCACGCTGCCCTACTACCTGCACACCGAGCGCAAGGCGCTGCCTATTCAGGTGCTGCTCAACCTGGCGGACCAGTTGGTGCAGAAAGGGCTGAAGTACGTGGACGGCGATGTGGTGGCCGACGACTCGTACTACGTCTTCGAGCGTTATGGCGAAGGCTGGTCGCAGGACGACCTGGTGTGGGAGTGGGGCGCTCCAGTGTCGGCGCTGACCATCAACGACAATGTGCTGTTCGTGAGTATCATGCCGGCGGACCGGCCGGGTGAACGCGCGTTTCTCAACGTCACGCCCTTTCCCGAGTACTACCGCATCGACAACCGGATCATGACTACGCCGCAGGGGACGGGGCCGCGCAAAATCTATATCAACCGCGAACCGGGATCGAACCAAATCACGTTCTGGGGCAACATGCCGCAAGACGACGCCGGAGCGGGCGAGTCGCTGGCGATCGAAGACCCGGCGGATTTCACCGCGAAGCTGTTCCGCGAACTGCTGGAGCAGCGCGGCGTGACGGTGTATGGGCGCCCGCGTACGCGACACACTGAACTGGCGTCGATGCAGACCTTCAGCGTGACCAGCATCGCGTCGGGGGGCGGAGGGGAGACGGGATCGCATCCCAACCCGGTACCGCTGGTGCTGGCTAACCACGAGTCGCAGCCGCTGGCAGAAGACCTGCGAGTGATCAACAAGGTCAGCCAGAACCTGCATGCCGAGCTGATGCTGCGGCTGCTGGGCAAGGAGAAAGGCACGTCGGGCTCGATTGCGGGCGGACTGGAAGTGCTGCGCGGCTTTCTGACCTCGGCGGGCATTAAGCCCGATCAGTTCGTTTTCTACGACGGCTCGGGCTTGTCGCGCGAAAACCTGGTCAGTCCCGAGGCGGTAGTCGAGCTGCTGCAATATGCGCAGCATCAGCCCTGGGGCAAACTGTACGAAGATACGCTGCCGGTGTCGGGTGTGGACGGTTCGCTGAACGACCGGCTCAAGACTGTGCCGTACAAGGGCGTGGTGCATGCCAAGACAGGTTCGCTGGGCCACGTGAATGCGCTGTCAGGCTACGCGACCACCACCAGGGGCGAGCGCGTGGCGTTTTCCATCCTGTGTAACAATCACAATCTGGCCAGCAAAAAGGCCGTCGACACGATTGACCAGATCGTGGAGAAGATTGTGGCGGACGGCAATTAACCGACGGCTTAGTTCTGCAGCTTGATCGCCGTCAGCTTTTTGACAATGGCGATGTCCTTGGGTCCCTTCACTTCGATTCGCACACCGGTTCCCTCGACATAACGTTTCGCTTCCTCGAGCCCCCTGATTACAGATGCGGGGAGGCCAGCCCCATGGGCCGCCGTTACTGCCTTGTCCCCCAAAATGAAAACCGCCGTAAAGCAGCCGCGATGCGGCGATAGATACACGATGTTCCGCTGCTTGAGCTTGAGACGCAGTGACCATCCATATTTCCTGGAGACCGATTTCCACTCCTGAATATTCACGTTGCTGTCATTGGCCAGGTCGGCGACCAGTTGGTCCCAAAGTGTTTTCGAAGGGCCGAGTTCCGCGGCCAGTTCCGCGCCGGTCGGTTTAGTGGACGTATCGATGAAGGCGTTGGGGAGCATGGATGGACTCCTGAGCGTCGGACAACTCGCTTGAGGATGAGTTTAGGCACGAGGAAAGGAGTTGAGAAGAGCGTGGAGTCACGGGGGCTGGTGATAGCGCGGGAACGCCAAAGGGTTGCCAGGGAATTTGTGGCTCGATCGTCTATCTTCTGCGGGCGGCGCGGGCCCGTCCGGCAGCGACGGCGCGCGCCGGGCCGGTGCCGGTGGGAGGCTTGCGGTCGCCGTCGATCAGTTGCTTCAGCACCAGGGCGTTGTTCTGCTCGATGTTTTTCGAAGCGAAGAGCAGAGTAAGGCCGCCACGCTTGCGCGCGAGGTCATGAAGTTGTTGCAAGGCAGCGTGGGCTTCACCCGTAGTGAGTTCTGCCAGGTACTTCTGGCGGAACTTGCTCCACTGCGGGGGATGCGCGTGGAACCACTGGCGCAACTCGTTGGAGGGCGCGACCTCTTTGAGCCAGGCATCGAGCGCTGCAGCTTCTTTGGTCAAGCCCCGCGGCCAGAGCCGGTCGACAAGGATGCGCGCGCCGTCGTGCAGCGCGGGCGGATCATAAACGCGTTTGAGCCGGACGGACATGCGAGGTGTATTCTAACTCGTTGGCATTGTCGAAATCGGGCCGTGTGAATGAATGTGGCCGATTCTACGGGGAATGTTGGGTTGATCCGCAAGCAGGCGAGACGTTCGATTCTGGTAGTCCTCATACTTATTGCTTTAAACGTGTTGGCAGGATGCGATGCTGAGCCGCGCAAGAGCGACGCCGAGTTGGGGCTGAACCCGCAGCAAGCGCGAGGCCGGCGAGTGTACGATGCGCGCTGCGCCGAGTGTCATTACGCCTACAGCAAGCGCGATCTGCGCGGTCCCAGCATGCACGGGCTCTTCCAGAAGCAGTTCATGAGCAGCGGCATCCCGGCAAATGACGAGCGCGTGATCGACATCATCGAGCTGGGCCGCGCCAAGATGCCGGGCTTCCAGAACAAACTCACGGTGAACCAGATCGCCGACCTGATGGCGTATCTGCATACGCTGTAAGAGTGGCGCTGAAACCCGAAGGGCGCCCAGCGCATCGTACAATAGATAAGTCCAATGGCCAGCGCTCCAGAACTCATCCAGATCGATGTGGCCCCGCGTAAACCGGCCCCCAAGCCGGAGTGGCTGAAGGCGCGCGCGCCCATGGGCGAGAACTATCACAACCTGAAAACGCTGGCACGCAAGCTTGATCTGCACACGGTGTGCGAGTCGGCACACTGTCCTAATATCGGCGAGTGCTGGAACCATCACACGGCGACCTTCATGCTGCTGGGCAACTTGTGCACTCGGCGCTGCGGGTTCTGCGCCGTGCCTAAGGGGCGTCCCCAGGCCATCGATTTCGAGGAACCAGCGCGGGTGGCGGAAGCGGTGGAGAAGCTGGGCCTGAAGTTTGCTGTGGTGACTAGCGTGAACCGCGACGACGACAATGTTGGAGGGGCGAGGGTCTTCGCCAATACCATCGGCGAAATTCGCAAGCGCGTGCCTGACTGCCGGGTGGAAGTGCTAATTCCGGACTTTCAGGGGCTGGAAGAGCCGCTGCAGATCGTGATGGACGCGCGCCCGGACATCCTGAACCATAACACGGAAACCGTGCCCCGCCTGTATCGCGTGGCCCGCTCAGGGGCGCGCTACGAGCGCACGCTACGGCTGCTGGAACGGTCCAAGGAGATGAACCCGGCGATCCCGACCAAAACCGGAGTGATGGTTGGGCTGGGCGAGAGCACGGACGAATTGCTCGCGGTCTTTCGCGACCTGGCGGCGCGCAAGGTGGACATCCTTACGGTCGGGCAGTATCTTCGGCCATCGAAAGACCACCTGCCAGTGGCGCGGCTGTATACGCCTGACGAATTCCGCTTCCTCAAAGAAGAGTCGATGAAGATGGGATTCAAGCATGTGGAGTCAGGCCCGCTGGTGCGGTCAAGTTACCACGCGCACGAGCAGGCGGACGCGGGGACCGGCGTAAGACTCGTGTAGTTGACAGGCTATTCTTTAGTACAGACCAACTAAAATCCACAAGTTCGCTAGCAAGAACTCCCACTCAAGCAAAAGCGGCTTGAGTGGGGCACCCGAATTGGAGGAGTTGATGAACACGCGCCTGCTGGGTGGATTAGCCATAGGAATTGGAGCTGGAATTCTAGCTGGAATGATTGGGATTGGCGGCGGGTTGGTGATCGTACCTGCGCTGGTGTACTTCTTCAAGATGGAACAGCACACCGCGCAAGGGACTTCGCTTGCGGTGATGTTGCCGCCGTCAGGGTTGTTCGCCTTTATCCAGTACTACAAGGCGGGACACGTCGATGTTGGGCTGGCGATCATGATCGTAATCGGCGTGTTCGCGGGAGGATACTTCGGGGGGAGCTGGGCGCAACAGCTTTCCGGGCCGGTTTTGCGCAAGGTGTTCGCGGTGATGATGGGGATCATCGCGGTGAAGATGTTTATTCAGAAGTGAGACGTGGCGGGGTTGCGTGACTGAAGATCATGATTGTCATAGAGGTCCTTCGACTGCGCTCCTGGCGGTCGCTTCGCTCAGGATGACAGCGCGCAAGGTGCGTGGTGTAATCTCGGGAGTCGTTGCTTTAGTCGCGAATGAAAGCTGTCAGATTTCGCAACACCGAGGCAGGCGCCTGGACTTCGAGTTCAACGTAGCCTTCGCGATATTCGCGTGACAGCACAATCGCTTTCGCATCCAGCGTGGCCAGGGCCTTGCCTTCCGATTGCGGTACCCGCAGGCGCACCTGGCGAACCGGGTCCTGCTCGATCAACTCATCGATGCGCTGCAGCAGTCGGTCCATTCCAATGCCTTTGGCGGCGGAGACGTGGATAACGTCTGCGGTGTCGATCAGGCTCTCGCGCTTGATTTCCGGCAGCAGGTCCAGCTTGTTCATCACGTAGAGGCGTGGCTGGTCCTGGGAGTCAAGTTCGCGCAGCACTTCTTCCACTTGCGCCTGCTGCTCCGCAGCCGTCGGGCTGGTGACGTCGGCAACGTGCAGCAATAACGTCGCGCGCTGCACTTCTTCCAAGGTGGCCCGGAAAGCCGACACCAGGGTATGGGGCAAGTGGCGGATGAATCCCACAGTGTCAGACAACAGGACCTCGCGCTTCGAAGGCAGCTTGATGTGCCGTAATGTGGGATCGAGGGTGGCGAACATGCGCGCGCTTTCCAGCACGCCCGCCTTGGTCAGCGCGTTGAAGAGAGTGGACTTGCCGGCGTTGGTATACCCCACCAGGGCAATCACAGCCATGGGCACGGATTCGCGGCGCTGGCGCTGCTGTCCGCGGATGCGGCGGACATTTTCAAGCTGCTCTTTGACGTGGCGGATGCGGCGATAGATCTTGCGGCGATCGGTTTCGAGCTGAGTTTCGCCGGGGCCGCGGGTACCGATGCCACCGCCGAGCTGCGACATTTGCACGCCACGTCCGGCAAGCCGGGGGAGCATGTACTCGAGTTGCGCCAGCTCGACCTGCATCTGGCCTTCACGCGTGCGGGCGTGACGGGCAAAAATATCGAGTATGAGCTGGGTGCGATCGACCACCCGGACATCGAGTTCGCGTTCGAGGTTGCGTTGCTGGGAGGGCGTCAGCTCGTGATCGAAGATCACCAAGTCGGGAGCCACGGAAGCGACCGCGCCCTTCAACTCTTCGACCTTGCCGCTACCGATGAGGGTAGCGGAATCGGGGCGCTGGCGGCGCTGCTGCATTTCTCCGGCGATGGTGCCGCCCGCGCTGATCGCCAGCTCGCGCAGCTCGGCCATGGACTCTTCGGAGGAAAAAGAGCGATGCTCGTGGTCCGTGGCATGGATGTGGGCATCCACGACGGTACGGGCGGCGCGGGCGCTGGCCGGGACCTTGCCCAGCGGCTGCTGCCGAGGATGAGAGTCAGGCGCTTCCTGCGCGCCAGCCTCCGCGCTGCCGGCAGAACGTTTTTGCTTGTCGCGATTGGTCACCGCACGCGACAGGAACTCCACTCCCACGAGGAAGACGCGTTCGGACTCGCTCCGGTTGTTATGCCAGGAGCGATCAGACGAACTGGAGTTCATTCCGCCAGGGCGAGAAATACGTTAACTCTCCGGGGTTGGTGCAGGGGCCGCGGATGCCGGTGGAGCGGACGCGTCGGCAGCCCTGGGCTCCGCGTGACGCTCGACAAGATGCGGCGGGCGCGACATGACCACCGTGGAAATCGCGTGCTTGAAAATCAGTTGCTCCTGATTGTTGGTGTCTAAAACCACCGAATACTTATCGAAGGAGCGAATACGGCCCGACAGTTTCACGCCGCTCAGCAGGTAGATGGTGATGACACACTTGTCCTTGCGAGCCGTATTGAGAAATGAATCCTGTATGTTCTGTGCTGGCTTGTTTTCCATGGGTGGTCCTCCTTGCAACCGGCAAAAACAGCTCAGCCCCAGAGATCGTGGCCCCAATACGTTTCCGGGTCTGTAGACAACAGTCCTCAGCGCAGACGGCAAACCATCGCCGGGTGCGCGAGGGTAAAATCCAGCAGCTTTACGATAAGTCGCCGCTGACGCAATTTCAACTAAAACCCGCACAAAGTGGGTGATGTAAAATTCGCCCGACCACCATGGGACGGGAAAAACCGCGGCCTGGCCGACGACCGTGTCCGGACAAGGGGAGAAAAACATGACGGGAACGCTGGTTGCGATGTTCACACCTTCACAGATCGATTTTCCAGGAAGCGGTCAAACGGTATTGATTTTCCTGCGCACAGTGCATTTGATTGCCGGCATCCTGTGGGTCGGCCTGCTCTATTTTTTCAATCTGGTGAACGTTCCCTTCCAGCGGGAGATGGACGCGCAAACCAAGCTGGTGGTGGTCCCGAACCTGATGCCGAAAGCGCTGTGGTGGTTCCGCTGGAGCTCGGTGGTGACGGTACTGGTGGGCATCGCGTACTGGATGCACATCGTCGGGACCGACATCAGGAATGCAATCGCGGGCGGAGACCAGGCGTCGGGCGGCGCGATGTTCGGCGGGTTTTTCGTGATTTGGACGCTGGCGTTCGTCATCGAGATGGGAGTGTTGATGTCGCCCGCCGAGGCGTTGAAGAAGGGGCCGGTGCTGGGTGCGATCGTAGCGATCGTGGTGGTGGCGGCGTCCTATGTCTTCCTAGACATGAACCAGCACGGGTGGGAGAGTAGTCGCGCGCTGGCTATCGGCATTGGCGGCGGGCTCGGCTGGTTCATGATGCTCAACGTGTGGGGCATCATCTGGCGGATGCAGAAGAAGATCATCCGGTGGACGGAGGCTGCGGCGAAGGGTACCGCCATGCCGGTGGAAGCGGCCAAGGTAGCGCGGCTGGCATTCCTGACTTCGCGGGTGAACTTCTGGCTGTCGTTTCCCATGCTGTTCTTCATGGGAGCGGCCAGCCACTACATCATGTTCGCGGCGCGGTGAGGATCAGTGGGCGAATCCGAAGATGAAGGCGCCCACGAAGACGAGGACGAGCAGAAGGCGGAGGCGGGCGCCTTCGGGAGTGGGGCCCTGGTCATTCGGCCGCGGGGGCACCCAGAAAACGGCGACGATGGCGAGAACGAGTGCGGGCACGAGGAGAAAGGCAATCAGCTCGTAGTGAGCGAGGTCGAGGTGCAGCAGTTGGCCTTTTCGGGTGGGACTGGAGAGCACGTCGCCCAGGAACCAGCAGAGTATCGCGCTGCCCAGTCCGGCCAACCCTCCGAGCCAGCGCAATATGGGAGAAGTCATTCCTATCCTCGGATGCGAAATCGGTAGTGTACCAGTCGTTACGTGTCGAAACGAAATAGAGGCCGCGACAAATTTCTTAACCCAGCGTTGATTTAAGAGTAAACTGCTGCCGCGACACTTCCGGGAGCAAAAACGACCATGGGTTCCAAGGCAGATTGGATGGTGGTTGCGGGTTTTCTACTGGCTGCAACGGGAGTGTTCCTTCGCGTCTTCATGATGATGCGATCCAGTGACACGTATCCGGCACATGTGGCAGCGAAGGATGGTCGCGAGTTGCTTCGCTCCTACAGCACCACGTTTCCCAAAAGCCGCGTCCCGATGGCGATGTGGGCTGCACTCAGCATCGGCATGATTCTGCTGATCGCAGGCGTGCTGCTGGAGATGCGGTAGCAGCGGCTTCAGCGCGGGACAGCCACCTTGTTGGTCTCGGCGATGGCTGCCTTCACCAGGCTCCACGGCTTGGGCTTGGACATTCCGGGCGGCAGGGACATGCCAATCATCTTCAGGTCGGCCGTGTCCTTCGCCGGCTGTACGAGCTTCATCATGTAGCGGTCAGTCTCTTGGGAATCCGATTCCTTGAATGTCAGCAAGAGTCCGTCAGGATTAAGGACTGCAGAAATGACAGGGTCCGTCCTCTGTTCTTCGCTGACCGACTTCAGTTCTCCATTGTCATTCAGTTCCAGGCTGCGGGCATGCACTAAGGAGCCGGTGAGCTGATCGCCATGCAGTTCCAGTAGCAGGCTCATCCAAACCTTGCCATCGAACCTAGCTGTCCACGTGCCGGCGTATTCAGCGAGAGGAGAGACTTTCGGCTTCTGCGGGGGCACGGCAGATGCGCTTGCCGTGGGCACCTGACACCAGGCGGAGAGGCTGACGGCAACAGCAGCGAGTAAGACGCAGAGCGGCTTCATTTCACACTCCCTTCGACCGAAGCGAATTGTACTCCGGAGAGGATGATGATTGTCATGACAGAAAGACGGGGAACGCGAGCGCGTTCCCCAGTGGTGATTGGCGCACGGTGCGACGGAGGACAGGCCGCACCCGGGCAGGAGGTACTCACTATCCGAGCATGGATCCAAGATTGCGACGGTCGCCCTTCAACCGACGCGGCGGTGTAGCCTGGCGGACACGCTCCTCCTGGTGACAGTTCCAGCAGAGAGGTTTCATGTGATCCAGGGCCGAGGGCAGCTCGTCGAGATGCATGTGGCGCAGCTCAAAGAGCTTCTGATCTTCGTTGAGCAGCGCAAGGCGGCTACGCCTCCAGTCGGCGGGGGTGAGCCCACGTTCACAAATCGCGCAGGTCTTGTCCTGGTACCACTTCTGCAGCAGGCGCTCGATGTTTTCGGGAGACGGATCGACCTGCGCCAGACAATCCTGATCGCATTCACCCTTCTCGGGCCAGCGCGAGCAGGAATGCAGGCGGGAATGCTCCTCGCCGCGCAGTGCAGTGGAGAAGGCAAACTTGTTGTCGACTTCCACAGTGACGGGCTGATGGTTTTCGGGGCAGACCACGGTGCGGCGGCCGCGGTTGCGAAAGTACGCCTGCAGGCTGATGCCAACCGGAAGCGCCACCAACAGGACCGCGCCGATGACGAAGAGAACGATGGGAAACGCAGCAAACATGGCAACACCTCCCGCCAGAAACCGCGGGGCTGACAGCTTCTTTGTAGCGCGGTTTGTCACTGGAACGCAGTGACTTTGAACACGAGCGTATGTGACGTGCTGATGAAGGCGGACTGATCGGCGTTTGGATGGGCAGTCTGCGGCTATTTATAATCGACTTCATCACTAGACCAACCTCACAGGTGAATATGTCTCCCATCCAGTTGGCGGCAGCGCGCGCCGCGGCTCCGCAGGAATTGCGCTTCTCTCGCCGTATTTGTCTTCGTCTCGTAATCGCATTCGTGGTTGTACTGACAGGCGCGACCGGTGTGCTGGCCGAGCCCGCTTCCGGCAGCAAACCGCGCATCACGCTCGACGAGTACTTCAATTCGGTTGAGTTCGGCAAAGTGGCGCTGTCACCCGACGGGCACATGGTGGCCATCGCCACCGAGCGAGCGGACTGGGAGGCGGAACGCTTCCGGGAAGACTTGTGGCTGTGGCGCGCTAGCGATGGCGTGCTGGCTCCATTGACACAGTCAGGTCACGATTCGGAGCCGAAGTGGTCTCCCGATGGCAAGTGGATTGCATTTCTCTCGGACCGCGACGGGGACAGCGACAAGTCTGACAAGGCGGACGGCGACAAAAAGGGCGTAACCCACTTGTACCTCATTCCGGTGGGCGGCGGCGAGGCGTTTCCGGTGACGCGCGGCGCGGAGGACGTGCACTCGTTCGCGTGGAGTCCGGACTCGAAGATGCTGTATTTTGCCACCCGCATTCCGTGGACCAAGAAGCAGCGGGACGACTACAAGGAGCAATGGAAAGACGTAGTCCGCTATCGCGAACAGGAGCGCGGAGACGTCATCTCGCGCATCGCTGTGGCGGACGCCTTGGCACGGCAGATTTCCATAGGCACGCAGGAGACCAAGAAGAGCAAGAAAGACAAAAAGAAAGACGATGACGAGGAGACGGGTGAGACTCCGGGCGCACAGGCGGTGGTGACGTCGCCCTATCGGGTAAAGAGCATGGCGATTTCGCCCGACGGCAGCCAGATCGCCTACCTGACCGACAGCATATCGCAACGCTTCGAGGGCCTGAAGGAAATTGAAATCTACCTTGCCGACACCAATAAAGCGGGGCCGCAGAACGTGGCGCGGCAACTGACGAAGAACGAGGCACTCGAGGACGAACTACAGTGGTCGCGCGATGGAAAGAATTTGTTTTTTGAGGTGGTGCAGGGCTCGGTGGAAGGCGCTTACGCCGACTTGCAGCCGCGGGTGTATTCGGTCAACGTCGCCAGCGGACAAGCCACGCGCTGGGCGGCGAGTTTCGATGGCGCCGTAACGCATTACGCGCTGGCGGACAACGGAGCGCTTCTAGCTCCCGGCATGTTGGGCACGGCAAGCGCGCTCTATCAGCAGGCATCGCCGCAAGACGCTTTCCGCAAACTCGAGGCATGGCCGGGCACCTACGGACACGCGATAACAGCGACGACTTCGCCCCGCATCGCATTCACCTATTCCGAGGTGGACAAGCCCACCGAGGTGTACATCGCTGACAGCGCTGACGGACTCAACACGGCGCGGCCGATCACGTCGTTTAACAAGCTGTTCACCGAGCGCGAATTGCCCAAGGGCAAGCCGTTTCAGTGGACCTCTGACGACGGAACAAAGGTAGAGGGAATGTTGCTCTATCCTCCGGGAAAATTTGAAGCCAAGAACCTGCAGTTGTTTGTGCTCATCCACGGCGGCCCGATGGATGCCGACGGCAATTACTTCGGCGCCAACTGGTATGACTGGGGAAGCTACGCGGCCAGCCAGGGATGGCTGGTGTTTCGTCCGAACTATCGCGGATCGGCGGGCTATGGCGACAAGTTCGCGATGGCCATCGTGCCCAAGATCGTGTCGGCTCCGGGGCGCGACATCCTGAGCGGCGTGGAGGCGCTGGTGAAGGCGGGCATCGCCAATCCCAAGCAGATGGCGATTGGTGGCTACAGCTACGGCGGCTACATGACCAACTGGCTCATCACGCAGACCAATGAATTCAAGGCGGCGGTCACGGGCGCGGGCGCGGTGGAGCACATCGGCAACTGGGGCAACGACGACACCACCTACGACGACGCTTTCTTCCTCGGCGGAATGATGTGGGACCCCAAGGCGCGGCAGAACTATATCGATGAGGCCGCGATCTTCCAGATCGATAAAGTGAAGACGCCGACGCACATGGTGGCGGGCGGAAGCGACATCCGCGTCGCGGTCGCTGAGGACTACCTGCTGGAGCACGCGCTGCACGCGCTGGGGATTCCGAGCTCGCTGCTGATCTTTCCCGAAGAAGGGCACGATCTGGGCCAGAATCCGTGGCATGGGAAGATCAAGGTGCGGGAAGAAGCGGAGTGGATCGAGAAGTATTGCGCGTGTCCGGCGAAGTGAGGACGGTTGGGCCGCGCTTGACAATCGTCTAGCCACTGACCAATACTTGCGCCGTTTGCTGGGAATATCGCTCGTCGAGGACTTATGAAGAAGAAGACCAAGGCAAGCAAACCGATTGCGAAGAAGTCTGGCGGTCGAAGTATCGCGAAGCGCGCGCCGGGAAATTCCGCGAACTCTGCAAGGACAGTCAAGCCTGCGAAGGCGAAGAAGGCCGCGCCTTCGAAAGCTGCGCACGCGTCCCAGAAGCAGATGAAGGCTGGCGCAGCGACAACCGCTCCGGCAGCCGTTCCGGCCAACGACGGCAAGCTCAACTTCAATCACGCCATGGTTTACTGCAAGGACGTGGAGCGCGGCGTGGGGTTCTACCGCGACCTGATGGGATTCAAGCTGATCGAAGATTTCCGCTACGAAGGCACGGCGGTCTATGCGCGGCTGCATGCTCCGGGAGGCGACGGGACGATTGCCCTGCATCAGGCCGGGCCGGGCGCGTCGCTGGTCAGCGAAGGGGTGCGGCTGTACTTCGAAGTGCGCGATCTCGACGACTTCTGCCGCAAGCTGCTGCAAAAGGGTTTCTACATCACGCAAATGCCGCGCATGATGCCCTGGGGCTGGCGGCACGCCTACCTCAACGATCCTGACGGACACGAGATCAGCCTGTACTGGGCGGGCGAAAACCGCATGAAGAAGACCGTGATGCAAGCCGCGCGGGAAGCCGCGAAGGGGTAAAGAGATCCACCTGCGGGATTCCCAGGTTGGCGCCGAAAGGCGCGGCGCGAACCTGGGGCACGGGCTGGTTGAAGGGTACGTCCGGCCGGGGACTCAGCCGTCGTACTTGAACGACAGCAATACGCGCGTGCGATACTCCTTGACCTTACCGCCCTCGACCTTCATGTCCATCTTGACAACCTCGGCAATGCGCAGATCGCGGAGGGTTTTTGCGGCTGTTTCCACCGCATTGTTCGCCGCGTCTTCCCAGGACTTGGTGCTGGTGCCGATGACCTCCACAAGTTTGTAAACGCTTTCGCTTGGGGCAGATTTCTTAGCCATAATGCCTCGTATCTTCCGCGGAACAATCGCCGGTGCGACCCTGTTGTCAATCCGGCATTTCCATATTGTCCCGGCGATTACAAATTGTGGGCGCATCGGGCGGGGAAAGCAACTGGGCGCATGGAGAGTGAGCGCGTGGTTCCCAGGTTGGCGCCGAAGAAACGACACCAACCTGGGAATCCGGGCAAGCTTGCATGTTGCTTACAGGAACGGGTTTTCGTCTGCGCTGGGTCCGTACACGACCGGGACCGGAACATCCAGGAGCCGGAGGTAAACCGAGAGCTGCCCGCGGTGATGGTACCAGTGGTTCAGCATGATCGACCGCAGAATGCCAATCCGCGGTTTGCTGAAAAGCTCTCTGTCTCCACGCTTAAACGTAAAGTTCGCTTGCGCCGCCTGGTCCGTCATTCCGCTCAGGACCGTCTCAGAAGTGCGGACGCTGTCGTCGAACGCTGCATAAATCTCCTGCAGATTCTTCGGCTGTGGCGGCTCGAATTTGGCCTGCGAGACGTCGAACCCGTCTCCTTGCGCCAGTGTCGCCAGCGCGCCCGGCACCGTCGCGATGTGAATTGCCAACTGCCCAAGTGACATCGACCTGGGATGTGGCCTCCACGTCAGCTTGTCGGCGGGTACTCTTTCCAGAATCCGCCTGGTCACCGCAGCCTCCTCCTGGAACTCGCTGAGCATCGGGTCGAGCATCCGGCTTGCCTTCGCCGCCTCGCCGGAGCAACAGGCCGCAGCCTCACCGTCGGCATACCGGTCATGATGGCGGACCCACGCCATGGCGTGCGGCACCATTCCCTCTTCGTCGCGCCCCTTGGGAGTAAGGTCGAGGAAGTTGTACGTCGTGAGCAGAATGTCGAGTCCCCGCGCATAGGTCGAGTAGGTGTGAAATATCTCTCCTTGCGCGTCCTTGTAAAAAACACTGAGGCCAGGACCTTCCTCCGCAGGAAAATCCATCGTCCCGAAGTTGTACGGGCGCTTCCCTGCCTCGAGCTGGTCCTTCGTGAACGACACCCGATAGTCGTAGTTGAAATCGCTTCCATTCGACGACACCCATGGGAAGCGCCATCCCATGCGCTTTTTGAAGGTCTCGATTTCCGGCAGAGTTGCCCGCGAAACCGCGGCGAACGCCGCATCCCGCTGCGCCAGGTGGACCCGCATTCCGTCGAAATTGTCGGCGATGAACGAGCAGCTCGGGCAGCCTTCCTTCCATCCCGGACCGAGCATGAAATGATAGACAATCAGCTGGCTGCGGCCGTCGAACAACTCAGCCAGCGTTTGCTTTCCATGCGGACCCTCAAAAACATACTGTTTCTCGACCTTCTCCCAAGGCATCTCGCGCCGGCGGCGGCTCAACTCATCGCGCAGCCCGGTGAACTCCTTCTCCTTCGCCAGTAGTTCCTTCCGAGCCGCCAGCCAATCCTTCTGGGGTACAACTTTCGTGTTCAGTTTCTCGCTTGTTGCTGTAGCCATCGTCAATACTCCTTTGCTTCAAGTTGGTTGTTGTATTTCTGGCGCGAAATGCCTTTACTATCAAAGCGCTCGACCCGCCAGTCGAAATCGCGCCGCTTACGATCCATGCCGCCGCTGTTGCCAGACATGCTGGACACATAACCCGATCCCTTATCGCGAGCTGGCTTCGGCCCGCTCGCGGACGCGCGAAAGAATGTGCGCCCAACCGCCGGTGACGCCCTGCCGGTGGTCGTCCTGAATGAGCCCCAGCGCCTTGTGGTGAAACTGGATCAGGGTCCCGCCATCCACTTCGCTCAGCCGGTACTGCACATTCGAAACCACGGCGTAGGACATAAATAACGGGCCGGTGATCTCGAGCAGCGTTGGCCGCTTAATCGTCTGCACATGGCCCCAGAGATGTCCGTTGTTGTCGCCCAGGTCGCGATACCATCTCCCGCCGGGCCAGGGCTCGATCTTCATGGGCATCTCCGTGCCATCGGGCCGGTTGTTGCCGGGGCCAATCTGTTCCAGCAGCGCCGCAAAGGTGTCTTCCACCGAAGCTTGCACGTGAACTTCCTGCGTCACAATCAATGTCAAACTCTCGATCCCAAGGGCCGTTGGACTCGTGCTCATACTTCCTCCTCGTTAGTTTCTTTCTCGGTTGTTCTCTTGGCCTCGGCACGTTCCTTGACTCGACTCAACTGATGCGCCCATAAGCGTTCAAAAGTCTGCGTCCACTCATGCAGCGGCCGGATCGCCTCGGCATTAGTTCGGTACAGCATGTGCCTCCCGTTCCGGCGCCCTCGAACCAGCCCAACATCCCGCAGCACTCGTAGATGCTTGGAGACCGATGGCTGTTCCAACCCCAACGCAACAACGATGTCGCCTACCGACCGCTCCTCGTGCATGAGATGAATGAGGATCTGCCGGCGCCGGGGCTCAGCCACCGCGTTGAAGGCGTCGGAAGTTGTCGCCGCTCGTGCCATGAGGGAAACTATATATTCCTATATCGGAATATGTCAAGGGCTAAGATTCCCCTTTGGGCGGGGCCGCGAAGAATTTAGGACAAATCGCAGTCACGAGTGACCACCGCCATCCACAGATTCGAGGGTGAGCCGAGTCAGCGGGAGCCGTGAGCTACAGTCCAAACATCTATAATGGTCTTGTTAGCTGCTGGGCCGGGCGGTCGCTGCCGGTCTGCGGACACTGATCGTTTCGCTCCGGTGAGGCTGCTTCGGCAGTCAGGTCAGGTGGCGCAGGTTGGGAGAGGAAAGTCCGAACTCCACAGAGCGGTGTGCCGGATAACGTCCGGGGGGCGGCCTTCAAGGGCCGTTTACGGAAAGTGCCACAGAAAATATACCGCCCCGAGCAATCGGGGTAAGGGTGAAAAGGTGCGGTAAGAGCGCACCGCTCCGTCAGTAATGACGGTGGCAGGGAAAACCCCACACGGAGCAAGACCAAATAGGGGAGGACGGTCCATCGGGGCCGACGTGCCGGCTCGGTGCGTCACAACTTCCGGGTAGGTCGCTGGAGCCGTGCAGCAATGTACGGCCTAGAGGAATGATCGTCATGCCGCTCCTTGTCTTCGATCGGTGAATCCCGCCCTACCGCCAAAAGAAGGCGGTAGAACCCGGTGGAGGGAAGATCCCCACCCCGGCAAAGGAAGCCGGGATGGGGCACCCACTACTACGGTGGGCACCCAGCGGAGAGAAGGAGCGGCATACAGAATTCGGCTTACAGGCCCGGCAGCTATCGAAAATTCCATCCCAGAAAAAGCAGATCCCCCACGGGCTGAAGCCCCTGGGGGATGACAAAAATAGAGGGCTTGTCCGGCATGGCTGAAGCCACGGCCTTTCAAAACAAGCTGAAACTCGAATTCTCTCGAAGCCTATAACACTGGGCCCCTTCAAAACTCACTTCCACTCGAGTTTTCGACGGCACAAAAGACGCGCCGCTACGACGCTGTCTTGCGCTTGTAGAGGTGGTAGATCCCCAGCAGGATCAGCGCTCCAATCAGCGACATGATGAAACCGGCGGACTGGCCTTCCTGGTACCAGCCGACAAGGCGGCCAATCCAGGTGCCGAGGAACGAGCCGGCGATGCCGATCGCCATGGTGATCCAGATTCCACCTGGGTCCTTGCCGGGCATGATGAGTTTGGCGAGCGCACCAACCACCAATCCGATCAGCGCCACCCAGAGATAATGCAGCATACACACTCCTTTGCAGATGAACTACGGTGGTTGTAACGAAAGGGGAGCGGTAGTTACGGCTGCTCCCACGAATGAATCCGGCTGCGGGACGATGGTTAACGCCCGCTGGCAATCCGGTGTGGCTAGGCCTTGTTGAACAGACCCTTGACCTTATCGAGAAGGCCTTCCGCTTCCGTTCCTCCGGCGAGCAGGCCATCGATATGTTCTGACACGCCGGCGGGTAGTTTGCCCTTTACTTGTGTGACCACAAAATCAACGATCTGCTGGGCGGTTTCGGGTGAGAGATTGAACTTCTGGGCAACCAACTGCACGATCTCGTTCATGGGAAGGCTCCTTGCGATGATTCGTTGGGATTTTGAATAATGCAGCGCATACCGGGAACACTTCTGGGCATTCCCAATTTCCGCTAATCCAGGGGGGCTTCAGTCTATATGGTCAGCCAAAGGATGCAATGGCACAAAAGTGGGGTGGGTGGAGGCGGCCGCGTCAGTGAGAACGCGGCAGATCTATTTCTGTACGACCTCGTGATAGACGGCGAGCATGCGGCGGACGCTGTCGTCCCAGGAGAATTTCTGGGTCTGCAACAAGCCGCGTGACTTCAGCTTGTCGCGGACGGACTGGTCAAGCAGCACGCGATGCAGGGCATGCGCGATTTCGAAGACATTTTCGGGATTGACCATGACGGCAGCGTCGCCCACGACTTCGGGAATCGACGAGGTATTGCTGGTGACCACGGGAGTGCCGTGGGCCATGGCTTCCAGCGGCGGCAGCCCGAAGCCTTCATAGAGCGAGGGAAAAACGAAAATTTTGGCGAGATCGTAAAAGATCCTCAGCACGCCGATGGGAACGAAGCCGAGGAAGCGCACGTCGTTCTGCGCGCGACTCTTGATGACGGCGCGACGCAGGTCGGGATGCTTGGAGAGTTCGTCGCCAATGATGATGAGCTTGAGGTCGGGGTAGGCGGCGTCCTTCTCCAGATCGGCCTTAAGCGCCGAGAAAGCCTCGATGATGCGGACCACGTTCTTGTGCGGGCTGATCCGTCCGGCGTAGAGCAGGAAGGGGTAGTTCACCTGGTAGCGCTCGGCGATGAGTTTGCGGTCTGCATCGGTGGCGTGTCCCTGGCGGAAGCGGTCGTCGAGCGCGTTGTAGATGACCTCGATCCTGTCGCCGGGCACGTTGAAGATGCGCTCGGTGTCCTTCTTGGAGAAATTGGAGACGGCAAAAATCCGCGCCGCGTGATGCAGGACCCGCTTGGTGAATTGGAAATGCAGGGAGCGCTTCATCGACGACGCGCTATTGACGCGGTAGAGATGATCGAGCACGTCGTGCACCGTGACCACGTAGGGGCACGGAATGGCCTGCGGCTTCCAGAACAAGTGCGGCACATGCAACAGGTCGCAACGGTGATGCTTCAGGATGCGGTTGAGTTCGAGGTAGCTGTTGAGCGAGAACTCGTTAGGGTGCGCGGGTACGGTGATGAAGTTGGGCGGGAGAGGTTCAATGTCGCCCAACTTTCCTGGGATGCCGAGCAGGAAGTACTCGGTACCCTGGTCAAGGCGCGCGAGAGTGCGGATGGCGTTGCGCGTGTAGGTGCCCACGCCGAACTCGTTGATCCGCCGGATGTCGATGGCGACGCGCATGAGTTCAGTGTAAACCGTTGAACAGAGCACTTCAGTGATGTGGGGTTTGGTGCGTGAACGACGAAGGCCGGAATACTGTGTCCCGGCCTTGATCGCATCTGGACGAGCAGCTATACCTTAACGACTTCGACGTGCTTCGCGCGGCGCGAGGCGTACAGCGGGAACGGTTCAGCCAACTCCAGCACCTGGCGGCGAATGCTCTCGAGCGCAGCTTTGTCAGCTCGATTGTGCAGGGCGCTGGCGATCCACTTGCCGACCTGGCGCATCTCGGGTTCCTTCATGCCGCGCGTAGTCAACGCCGGACTTCCAATGCGAATGCCGCTGGGCTTCATCGGCGGATTGGTGTCGAACGGGATGGCGTTCTTGTTCACGGTGATGCCCGCGTCGTGCAGCGCGTTCTCGGCTTCGCTGCCCAGCATGCCCTGGGCGAAAACATCGACCAGCATGAGGTGCGTGTCGGTGCCGCCAGAGATGATGCGGAAGCCTTCGTCGGCCAGCGTCTGCGCCAACACCTTGGCGTTGGCGACAATCTGGCGCGCGTAGTCCTTGAAGCCGGGCTGAAGGGCTTCGTGGAAGCACACAGCTTTAGCGGCGATGATGTGGACGAGCGGACCACCCTGCATTCCGGGGAAGACAACCTTGTCGATGGCGGCAGCGTGCACTTGCTTTGACAGGATAAGCCCAGCCCGCGGGCCGCGCAGCGTTTTGTGGGTGGTGGTAGTGACGATGTGGCAGTGCGGCACGGGTGACGGATGCACGCCACCGGCGACGAGTCCAGCGAAGTGCGCCATATCAACGAGGTAGAACGCGCCCACCTTGTCGGCGATCTGGCGCATGCGGGCGAAGTCGATGATGCGGGGATAGGCGCTGCCGCCGCCGATGATCAGCTTGGGACGCTCGGCTTCGGCCAGGCGCTCGACTTCGTCATAGTCGATGGTTTCGGTTTCCTTGGTCACGCCATAGGGAACGATCTTGTAGGTCTTGCCGGAAAAATTCAGGGGATGGCCGTGGGTGAGGTGTCCACCGTGCGCGAGGTTCAGGCCGAGGATGGTGTCGCCCGGTTGAATGAGCGCAGCATAGGCCGCCATGTTGGCGGTCGAGCCGGAGTGCGGCTGCACGTTGGCGTGCTCGGCCCCAAAGAGCTGCTTGGCGCGATCGCGCGCCAGGTTCTCGACCACGTCGGTGAATTCGCATCCGCCGTAGTAGCGCTTGCCGGGATAGCCCTCGGCATACTTATTGGTGAAGACGGAGCCGGCGGCTTCGAGGACGGCCTCGCTGACGAAGTTCTCCGAGGCGATGAGTTCGAGGCCCTCGTGCTGGCGGCGCTCCTCGTTCTCGATGGCTTGCGCGATCTGCGGATCAACTTCCGAAAGCGCTAGTTCCAAAGGGTTCGTTTTCATGATTGCGTCCTCTTTTTGCAGCCGCTCACGCGGTAGATGATTTCGTTTCTTCCTCGCGCTCGATGGCCATGATCTTGTCTATTCGGCGAACGTGGCGGTCACCGCCAGTGAAGGGAGTGGCCAGCCACTTATCAATAATCTTAAACGCTTCGTCGTCGCCGGTGATGCGCGCACCCAGAGTTAGCACGTTGGCGTCGTTATGCTCGCGCGCCAACTCGGCGTCGGACTCGGTCACCGCGCGGGCGGCGCGAATACCAGGCACTTTGTTGGCAGCGATTGACATTCCGATTCCGGTTCCACAGACCAGGATGCCGAAGTCAGCGCCGTGCGCCGCGACCTCGTCGGCAACAGCCTGGGCATAATCAGGATAATCGCAGGAGTCGGCGGAGTGGGTACCGCGATCCTGGATGATGATGCCCTGGGCCTGCAACTTCAGCTTGATTTTTTCCTTCAGCTCAAATCCGGCGTGGTCGGATCCCAGCGCGATCTTCATAGCAAGTTATTGTAGCGCGGGGTGAACTGGCTCAGCCCGCGAAGGCCTTGGAGAGGAAGCGCGAGATGTGCCAGGCGTCCATGTACTTGTAGGGCGTCTCGCCGAGGGAATAGTGCCCGCAGGGCAAGGCCTTGACCGTGGTGTCGATGCCGCGCTTGAGGAACTCGCCCGCTGCCTGGATGGAGAACTCGGGCAGGAAGGTCAGGTCGTAGCGGCCGTAGATCATCAGCGACTTCCTGGGCCAGCGCTGGAACTTGTCGAAGTACACAATGGGGCTGATCGACATCCAGACGCGGCGCAGTTCGTCGTGGGTCAGGACAGCTTCGACGCTCTGGCGAATGTGCCGGGTGGACTGTCCGGTCCACGCGACATCGCCGAATGCGGTCGAGGCGTGGTTGAAGACGTTGACGCTGATGCGCGGGTCGTGCGCGGCGGCGATGAAGGCGTAGCACGAGCCGAGGCTGGTGCCGACCAGTCCGAGCTTGGTGTATCCACGTTGCTGCAGCCAGTCGAGGCAGGACCGAATGTCGGCAATGCCCTGCCGCACCGAATCGATGGTGCGTCCGACGTTGGCGGAGACCGCATAATCGGCGCGCGTGAGGCCCGCAGGGCGGCGAATGTCGTGATACGGCATGCTCATGCGCAGGGCCGAGATGCCGAGCATGTTGAAGATCTGGCAGAGGCCGTTGTGGCTGATGGCGTCGGCGTTCCACTGCGGCATCACGATCACGGCGCGGTGTCCATGGGCGGGAAACCAGCGCGCGTTCATGATGTTGTTCTCGGGATACTCCGTGTGCACCGGCGAAGTGAAGCGCAGGAACGACGCGTACGACTCCTTGATCGGCTTCTTAGGCGGTTCGCTGCCGGTGTGAAAGAGTTCGACCCGGCGATGCTCGAGGCGGAAGTCGGTGGGCGTCTTGTAGGAATAGAAGTCGTCGCTGTTGGCGATGATGCGGTCGTTGACTGCGCTCCAGAAATCGAACGGAGCCGATTTGTCGGCCTCGTCTGGCGGAGGAGTCATTCCGGCGGTCAAGGGCCATCGGCTGACGAACTCAGAACCCCACTCGAACGGGCGTACCACGCGGTTGACGTCGCGCGAGGTCATGCGGGTTTCCCAGTCGTGCATCCAGCGGCGGTAGCTCTCTTTCATCGGTATCTCAATGATAGCGGAGAGTGCCGGAAACGGCAGCCACACCCACTCGAAACACGAGGGTTGGCATTGAATGGCAAGGATAGCGGGGTGAGCGGGATTGGCGCTTGAGACCAGGTGATAAGGATCGTTGCAGCCCGCCACGAACGCCCCCGCCAGCCTTATCAGCTTTCTTTCCGGATCTTGATTAGCGGCCGGATGCCCCCAGAGCTTGCGCTGGATGGAGTCGCCATCACCGTCGCAAGAAGCAGATTCGGTCCGTCCAGTCCCATTTGCCGGATGCCTTGCATAGGCGATGGAGTGCCTGGACCAATCCCCCACATCGGCTGGAGCGATCGTCTTTTCGTCCCCGAGAATTACGCCGCCATGTCTGCGTCCGGACTCCGCCCAAGTCTTCAGCAGCAGCGGGATGGTCCTGCGGTCGTAGGTGACCAGCGTCAACCGCTGGCGGGCTGCCTCCATGAGGCAGGCGCTGTCGTCCTGGCCTAAAAAGTTGCCACCCTCCCAATTCGCCAGCGCATGTACCACCATGGACGGCGCGCGTCGCCGTAGGCCTTCCGCCACTTTGGGAGAAACGTGCTCGTCCAGCAGAAGCCGCAGCATCTCAACGACGGGCCGGCTTGCCGGCAGGGAACTCGTTGGCTTGCGGCAGCATCCGCTTCAGGGCTTCAAGATCGACCGCGTCGTTCTCGGCGATGGCTTCCTCAATCTCTTCCGCAAACGCGCCGGCATAGTTCACTGCCGCGAAGACTTTAGTCTGGGGCCATTGCAAGTGCCGTGCCACCGCCGCCGGGTCATTCTGATAACTGCGCAGCAGAAGCACGATCTCCCAAACCGCGAGCGCGCTGCCCTGCACGTAGGCGCTGCGTCCCGCGGCAGAATCGCGAAAATCGATGAAAGCGAATTCGGAGCGCCGGAGCCCCTCCTCGACCAGGCGGGCGCTGGCGTCGCTCGCGGACCAGCCGTGTCGCTTGGCCATGCGCTTCAGCCGCTGGTTGCTCTCCAGTGGCAGCCGCATGCTCACCACCATGGAACGCGTCGTACGGTTCACGGTTCACCTCGTGTAACTTTTGTAAGCATCGTAACCCAGAGAGCCAAGATCACGTCGCCACGTTGCGGCGCGTGTTTCACGGTTGTTTAGAATCAACAGCTTGGGAGAAAATTGTTCGCATGTCATTGATAAATATATAAGTTATACGTATCCATTTCTGCCCGTTGGACTTAGGAGGTATAGATAGGGGAATGATTCATGTGCATCCCTAGTTGCCAAGGTCAGGCATTTGTGGACCACCAGCCAACTTTGGACCATGGGCCCGCCGTCACTTCGTTGAGGCACCTGGCGTTTCTGACTCTTGTCTGTACCATTCAACGTTCTGAAACGGCTGACCGTAGTCGATTGCTTCACCGATTCGGGGCGTGATCACGTCCGCACCTTTGGCTTTGGCCGCTGCTAGTGTTCGCAGAATTGGTTCATCCCAGGCGTGATACGACAAATCAAACGTCGCCCAGTGAACCGGTAGAAGCACCTTGCCACCCAAGTCTTGTTGGGCCTGTATCGCCGATTCAGGATCCATATGGATGTCGAGCCATGTTTCTCCGTCGGCTCCGACTTTCATCAAAGTGAGGTCCATATCTCCGAAGCGCTTGCCACGCAGCGCGTAACATGATGCTCGGCGAGCGCATCGATGCGGGGAGTGCGGCGGTGAGGGTTGGTTATGAGAGCGCGGCGCAGTTCAGCCGGGAATATGGCCGCTTCTTCGGAAACCCGCCGTCTCGAGACACAAAAGCCTTGCGGGACGAACGCACAAACAAGGCTGTAAGCGTGTACACGTGCGGCGCAGCCTGAGATAAGTGGTCCGCGGATGACTCACATTTGCCCTCCGTCGGCACTCTTCCGCGAGCGCTGGTTACTTTCGTTTCTGTGACTCGACGATTTCTCTGGCACTCCCATCGGTGGCCGCTCTATACCTCGCGAAGGGGAGGGGATTTGTGTCTCCACCTCCTTCCTTACCCTGGCTGCGGGCGAAAGAAGCTCGTTGAAAACCCGAATCGCGCCGCAATAACCCCAAGGGTGGAGGGCGCCTTCACGCGTCCATCAAGTCTCCGCTACTCGGTTGAGCGCTTTAGCGCCTGAGTGCCGCCTAACTGCCACGGGCACCATTGGATACGTATAACATCCATATTTATCAGCGATATACGAACAATTTCCGCCGGAACCGTTGAGTTTAAACAGTCGTGTATAGAAGAAATTTGTGGGGGTGGCACCGTGCTACTGGATGTAATCGCTCTCGGCGGCGAGGTTTTCGAAGCGCGTGGATGAGTGCTTGAAGGCCAGCTTGATGAGGCCGGTGGGGCCGTTGCGCTGTTTGGCGATGATGAGTTCGGCGATACCTTCGAGGTCGGGATCGTCCTTCTTATAGACCTCTTCGCGGAAGATGAAGGCCACGACGTCGGCGTCCTGCTCGATGGAGCCGGATTCGCGCAGGTCGGAGAGTTGCGGACGATGGTCGCCTCCGCGGCTTTCGGGAGCGCGGCTTAACTGCGAGAGCGCCACGACCGGGACCTTCAGCTCCTTCGCAACGGCTTTGAGTCCGCGCGAGATGGCCGACACTTCCTGGGTGCGGTTCTCGAAGCGCTTGCCGCCGATGGGAACGGCCGACATGAGCTGAAGGTAGTCCACGATGATCAGGTCGAGGCGGCCTTCCTGAAGTTTGAGGCGGCGGGCCTTGGAGCGCATTTCGGTAACCGAGATGCCGGGCGTGTCGTCGATGAAGAGGCGCGCCTGCATGAGGCCTTCCATGGCGTAGGTGAGCTTCTGCATGTCTTCCTTGCCGAGGAAGCCGGTGCGCAGCTTGTGCGAATCGACCTGAGCGTGCGAGGCGAGCATGCGCATGAGCAGCGCTTCCTTTGACATTTCCAGCGAGAAGACGCCGACCACTTTGCCGTCGAGGATGGCGGCGTTTTCGGCGATGTTCATGGCCAGCGCGGTTTTGCCCATCGAGGGGCGCGCGGCGATGATGACGAGATCGCTGGGCTGGAAGCCGCTGGTCATCTTGTCGAGCATGGTGTAGTGGGTGGCGAGTCCGGTGATCTCCTGGCCGCGGGCGTAGAGCTCGTCGAGCGAGCCGAAGGAGCCTTTGACGATGGAGGGAATGTCGCTGAAGCCCTGTCCCAGACGGTTCTCGGAGAGCTGGAAGATGCCCTGCTCGGCGCGGTTGATGACCTCTTCGGCTTCGTCGGAGTGGTCGATGGCCTCGGCGATGGCGAGTTGCGCGATGTTGATGAGTCCGCGGAGCAGCGACTTGTTGCGCACGATGCGGACGTAGTGCTCGATGCTGGGGCGGTCGGGAACTCCGTCGATGAGCGATGACAGATAGGCGACGCCGCCGATAGCTTCGACCTCTTTGCGGCGGTCGAGTTCCTCGGCGAGCGTGATCATGTCGACGGGGCGGCCAGTGTCCTGCAGATCGCGCATGCGGGAGAAGATGCGGCGATGCGCGTCGAGCGAGAAGTCGTCGGGCTTGAGCTCAGCGGCCTGGTCGAAAAGCAGGCTGTCGAGCAGGATCGCGCCGAGGATGGAGCGCTCGGCTTCGATGCTGGCGGGGAGTCCGCGCTCAAGACTGTAATCGGTGGTGGCCATGGGAGGTTGTATCAGGTTAGCGAGGGACGGGGGTACGCGCAATGACGATTCGGGTGATGACGAAAGAATTCGTCTCAAATCCTGTGGGGCGCTGTGTAAAACACGGTGGTGCGAACCTGTGCCGCCCCTACGGGGCTCGGGCTTGTTTACCACGCTTACCCAGGACTTAAGTCCTGGGCTATGATATGCCGCCCTGCGGGCTGGATTTATGGTGGGAAGAAGCGCCATCGCAAACCAAAGTCTCAACAACCTTCGTGCGTTACCTGGCAGTTACTACCGCCAGACAACGCTTCGGGTTTATCCTCACGGCTATGGCAGTTTCGGTGACGGTGCTGGCGAGCGGGAGCAAGGGTAACTGCACTCTCATCTCCAGCTCGGGAACGCGACTGCTGGTGGACGCCGGACTTTCCTGCCGCGAACTATTGCGCCGCGTGATGTTATGCGGCGAAAGTGCAAGCGGCATCGATGCCATCCTGATCACCCACGAACATACCGACCACGTGAGAGGCCTGCATGTGCTGGCCAAGCGGCTGAAGATTCCGGTGTACATGACCGAGGCCACGCATGACGCCTATCGCAAGTACACGCGCGACAGCGCTGGGAACCGCATCAAGCTGGAGCAACTGGAACTATTTCACCCCGGACACGTATTCAACATTGGGGACGTGAGCGTCATGCCATTTACGATTCCGCACGACGCGGTCGATCCGGTGGGATTCACGTTTCGCAGTGAAGGCGTGAAAGTTGGCGTCTGTACCGACTTGGGCTATATGCCGGCCAGCGTGCGGCACCACATCCAGGGCTGCCAGGTGTTGATGATCGAGTCGAACCACGACCTGGAAATGCTGCGCGGCGGGCCGTATCCGTGGGCGGTGAAGCAGCGGGTGATGAGCCGGGTGGGGCACCTGTCAAACGACGCACTCGCAGATTTCCTGACGACGGACTATGATGGAGGTGCCGAATACGTAATACTGGCGCACCTTTCGGAGCAGAACAACCATCCTGAAATCGCGCGGATGACAGCAGAGCGTGCGTTGGGCCAGCAACGTAATTTTGTGCGCAACCAGTTGATGCTCGCAGCCCAACATGAGCCGCTGGCGGCAATTCGACTGTAGTCTTCGCCCCACCAACGGGTGCCGCAGAGGCGCTGGCGTTCTTCGGGGGCAAGGTTTACGACATGACAGAGTGCACGGATCGCGTCATTGGCAAGATACTTGCCGGATGGCGCTATGACATCTCGGGGCTGGCTCCGGAAATGCGCGAGGACTACGAGGCGCACCTGGCGGAGTGCGCGCATTGTCACTCAAGGCAGCGCCTGCATCGCGGCATCGATATCGGGCTCATGGTGCTGGCATCGCTGTCGATGATCGTGTTCCTGCTGGCTTACGGAGTGATTCGCCACTTCCAGCCCGAGCATGCGTTCTGGCTGGAGATCGGCGCGCTCGGCGGATTCCTGCTCTCCATGCTGCTGTGGCTGCTGGTGGCAGTTGCGACCCCGGCGCCGATGGTGGTCAAGGATGCGGCTCTCAGCGGTGCGCGCCTGGGACTCGATAAGCTTCCGGAAGAAATCCGGCAACGGATTCCTGAGGATTTGCGGGTGAAAATTTCGGGGCAGTAAGAACACGCGACATTTCGTGCAGACGAGAAGACCCGCCAAGCAGGCGGGTTTTGCGCGTCATACAGCCTGGCCGGCTATTTCGGAACGGTCCAGCCAACTTTTTGTCCCTTGTTCTGTTCGTCGAGCCACTTCTTCAGTGGGGCGAAGTACTCCATCATGGCGCCGGCATCCATCTGGCGCTCGCCGGTGAGGGCGTAGAGCGCATCGGGCCAGGGCTTGCTTTGTCCCATTTCAAGCATGGTGTTCAGCTTGGCGCCTGCTGCCTGGTTGCCGTAAAACGAGCAGCGATGCAGCGGGCCAGTGAATCCTGCCTCGCGGCACATGGCGCGGTAAAACTGGAATTGCAGGATTCGTGCCAGGAAATAGCGGGTGTAGGGCACATTGGCGGCCACGTGATATTTCGCGCCGGGATCGAAGTCTGCTTCGCTGCGCGGGGTGGGAGGAAAGATACCCTGGTATCTTTCGCGCATCTGCCACCAGGCCTGATTGTAGTCAGCAGGCTTGATTTCGCCGCTGAATACTCGCCAGCGCCATTGATCGATAAGAAGACCGAAAGGCAGGAAAGCCACCTTGTCCATCGCTTGCTGTAGCAGATAGGCGGTGTCGTCGGTGGGTGGCACGGTTGCCAACAGCCCGACTTGTTTGAGGTATTCGGGGGTGATGGAGAGCGCGATGGTATCGCCGATGGCCTCGTGGAATCCGTCATTGGCTCCGTTCTTGAAAAGGAACGGCTGGTGCTCATAGGCGCGCTGGTAGAAGTTGTGGCCGAGTTCGTGGTGAACGGTAACGAAGTCTTCGCCGCGAATCTGGATGCACATCTTCAGCCGGATGTCGTCAAAGTTGTCGATGTCCCAGGCGCTGGCGTGGCAGACGACTTCACGATCGAGCGGCTTGGTGAATAGCGAACGGTCCCAGAACGATTTGGGTAGCGGAGCGAAGCCCAGCGAGGTGAAGAAACCTTCGCCGTACTTCACCATGCCGATGGCGTCGGTGTGCTTCGCCTTCAGCAGGTCGGTGACATCGTAAGGCTGCTTTTGCGCGGGAGGAGCGACCAGCGGGAAGATGTTACCCCACTCCTGCGCCCAGGGGTTGCCGAGCAGGTCGGCCCGGATCATGCCATTGGCGTCAACCGCGGTCGGACCATACTTCTGCACCAGCCTGGTGCGGACATAGGCATGCAGCGATTCGTAGAGTGGCTTCACCTGCTGGTAGAGGCGCTCGACCTCCTGATTGAACTGCTCGGGCGTCATGTCGTAACCGGCGCGCCACATGTCGCCCAGGTTGGCGAATCCCATCTCGCGCGCGCCCTTGTTGCCCAACTCCACCCAGCGCGAGAAGCGGCCGCGCATGGGCGGCGCAATGGCGTGCCATCCCGCCCAGACGTCTTGCAATTGCTCGGGGTCGTTGCTGGTGGCCATGATCTGTTCGATCTGCCCGATATCGAGACACTTGCCGGCATTCGGCCCGGCCTTGGGACAGTATTTCCCTTTGCCATAATCGGCTTCAAGCGAAGTACCTATGCGGGTCAGCTCGGTGAGTTCCTTGGGATCGCTCGGCGCGGGCGCGGGCACGGCGGCCGCCAGCTTGAGAAGAAGCATCTTGCGCGCCAGGTCCTCAGGCATCTGAAGGTGGTCGTAACGTGTGGCTTGCTTAGCAAGTTCGGTGGTTGCGCCGATCAGGGCTTCGTTGGCCTCGGCGGACATCTGCTGGGTGTCGTCGGTGATGAAGTTGGACTGCACCCAGGAAGCGCGGCTGGCCTTGACGGTGAGGTCATTCAGCCGGGTCTCCGCGTGTTGGATGAATTCCTGAGCTTCTGCCAGCGTCGGCGGATCTTGCCTGGCTGCGGGCTGCGTATTGCTGGATGTGGTTTGTGCGCTCATGATGACGGAACCGAAAAGAATAAAGGTCAGCATGACTGCGAGCGAAAAAGGAAGACAAGACCGGGTGGCATTGCTCATGGCATGCGACCTCCGGTGTTCCATTGTAAACGGGCGGTGAAGGATTAACTCGGTTCTCCAGGTGCGACGAGGCGGCGCTTGTCGCGGGCGCACGTTCGCATGTAGAGTCAGTGCGATTCCCTCACGAGGAGCCTCATGCCGCCGACCCTAATTCCCCAGCCTACCCGAGTTGCAGCCGCAGGCAACAAGCCCAAGCTGATCGACGAATACATCGGTCGAGTTAACAGCCAAACTGTGGGTGTGAGCGTGGCGCACATGCGCAGTCCGGAAGGCTGGGTCGAACCCGGTCAGACACCGGAGTTCGAAGAATTCACCATCGTGCTAAAGGGCGTGCTGCGTCTAAGCCATAAAGACGGTGAGTTCGAGGTGCATGCCGGGCAGGCGGTGATCACGTATCCCGGCGAATGGGTTCGGTATTCGACGCCGCATGCCGAAGGGGCGGAGTATATCGCGGTGTGCCTGCCGGCGTTTGCGATGCAGACGGTGCATCGGGATTCGGAGTGAGCCTCATCCGCTCAGATCAAAAGCGTCCTTAGCGAACGCAGCGCTGCATTTGCCAGACCCTAACAGCGGTGAAGTGGCTAACGCTCACCTCGCAGTATTCGGGGTGCGCAACCAGGAAGCCGTCGACCTCCGCTTCCGAAGCACCCTGTCGTGGAAAATCCGAACCGATGAACCATACAGCCTGAGGCGACCGAGAGCCCAGGTCTGAGGTGGCCGAACTGGCAAGGTGAAGCCCTGGCGCTGTCGGCCCTCTGGTTTCGCGATAATAGTCAACGGTGAACCGGGCGTACTCAGGAAGAACGATGACCTCATCTCCGGGACGCGATTGGGCAAGCACGTGTGCGGTGGCGCCGCGCCAGTCGTCTTTGATTTCCGGATGTACATAGAAGAAACGCAGCGATCGCGCCGAGTATAAAACCAACAAAAGCATAGCGACTGCGGCCAGGATGCGGAATCGCGCAAGCAGCAGTTCAAATCCGGCTGCTGCCAACAGTACCGAAGCCGGAATGCAAACCGCCAGAAAACGCTCAATCAACAGGGGCCTTGCAAACGACATCGCGACCGTAACGGCTACGGGCACAATCAGCCACGAAAGCACGAACCAGAACGGCCACTTCGATGCACGAGTGCCAGGCTGCATCAGCACTCCCGCGATTGCAGCGATCCAAAACAAAACATAGGTCAGACAGCGGATCTTCGACAGCGTTAGAAAATAGAGAACGCCGACGACTTGCTGCGGATGCAGGCTCGGTACCCAGGCAAGTTCGAGGCGTGGGAGGCGCGACAAAGAAACTGCGACGGGAGCGAGCAGTACAGCCAACAACAGAGACGCTTTCAAAAATGCGTTCCATGCAGGTCTATCTAGCTTTGCGACCACTAGAGAAAGCGCCTGTGAGAGCATGACCAGCACCGCGAAGAAGTGAGCGTACACGGCAAGCGCTGCAACGATCGCGTATCCGCTCCAGTTCGGGAAAGTTGGATTCTGCAGGGTCCGCAGGAACAGAAGCGATGACAGCGAAACCAGCAATACGGCCAGCGAGTAGGAGCGCGCATCTTGCGCCAGTGCCACATGGGCGGGATGCAGAGCTATGAGCAGTGTGGCCACAATTGCCGTGCGCCGATTGAACAGGCGCAGTCCGAGAAAGTAGATCACGGGGACAGTGGCGACTCCGAATGCAATCGACATCAGCCTGATGGTGAACTCGCTGGAACCGAGGTGCACCCAGAGCCTCAGCAGGCCGTAGTACAGCGCCATGTTCAGCTCGCTGGTCCAGAGTCTGTGAGTGAACTCGGCCACACTGGTGCGAGCCAGGAATGCGCTGAATCCTTCATCCAGAGACAGGCTCTTTGACGAGAGGTACAGAGTGCGCAGCACCGCAGCGAGCGCGGTCAGGCAGATCACACCAAGAATTCCGCTCCCTGCGGTCAGGTTGACATCACGAACATGATTAGCTTGCGCAAGGGCTGGCGCTGACGGGTTGGTGACCGACTTGGGAATCATCGAGGTCAACCGCACTGCTGAACTAAAACTTCCTGGGCGTGATGCGGTCAGCGCCGACGTAAGGACGCAGAACTTCGGGGATCAGAATGCTGCCATCCCCCTGCTGATAGTTCTCGACAATCGCAACCCAGGTGCGGCCGACGGCGAGACCGCTGCCATTCAGGGTGTGCACCAACTCGCTCTTCCGGGCACCTTCAGGGCGATAGCGGATGTTGGCGCGGCGCGCCTGAAAGGCTTCGAAGTTGGAGCAGGAGGAAATCTCGCGGAACAGTCCCTGGCCCGGCAGCCACACTTCGATGTCGTAGGTTTTGGCAGAGGAGAATCCCAAGTCGCCGGTGCAAAGGGCAACCGTGCGGTAGTGCAATCCCAGTTTCTGAAGAACCTCTTCGGCATTGCGCGTCAGCTTTTCGTGCTCCTCGTAGGACTGTTCAGGCTTGGTGAACTTCACCAGCTCGACCTTTTGGAACTGGTGCTGGCGAATGATGCCGCGCACGTCCTTGCCGTGCGATCCGGCCTCGCTGCGGAAACACGGAGTGTAGGCGGTAAGCGATATCGGCAGTCGCGCCCCGTCGAGGGTTTCGTCACGGTAGAGGTTGGTGACCGGAACTTCGGCAGTCGGGATCAGATAAAAGTTCCTATCGTTAAAGGGAACCTTGAAAAGGTCGGCCTCGAACTTCGGCAGGTTGCCGGTGCCGTACATGGACTCGGCATTGACCATGAACGGCGGCAGCACTTCGGTGTAGCCATGCTCGCGGGTGTGCAGGTCGAGCATGAAATTGATCAGCGCGCGTTCGAGCTTTGCGCCGAGGTCCCAATACACCGCAAAACGGGCCCCGGTGATTTTTGCGGCGCGTTCGAGGTCGAGGATGCCCAGTTCTTCGCCGAGTTCCCAATGCGGCTTGGGAGTAAAGTCGAATTGCGGAGGCGTTCCCCAGCGGCGAACTTCGACGTTGCTGTCGGCATCCTTGCCAACGGGAACGCTGGCATCCGGCAAATTAGGAATGCCAGTTAAGATATCGCGCAACTGATCATCTGACTCGGCGACAAGCTTCTCGGCTGCTGGGATCTTCTCTTTCAAGTCCTTCTGTTCCTGGAGATTCGCGGCGGTGTCCTGCCCGGCTTTCTTCAGGCCCTGGAACTCGCCCGTCAACTGGTTGCGCCGGGCCTTCATGGTTTCGGCCTCGGTGATGGCAACACGTCGCTGGGAATCGATGGACTGAAAATCTTTCAGGATGGCGGGATCCATACCGCGCTGGCGCAGCTTTTCTTCAACGAGGGGTAGATGATCGCGCACAAAGGCTAGATCGAGCATAAGAGAACAGGTTACTTGAAGAGGGTGTCCGCCACCAAGCCGGTACGGGAGATGCGATTGTCAGCGCTGGCCGGGCAGCGACTCGAAATCCTGCTGCCTGTGCGGCAATTGCTTGTGCCAGTCGGCGGCGGCACGAACAAAGGCATGAAACAGGGCACGCGAGGCGGGATCGGAATCGCAGGTGCGCTCGGGATGCCACTGCACGGCGAGCACAAAGTGATCTTCATCGGTGCCTTCCACGCCTTCCTTTACCTGGTCTTCTGGACACCAAGCGACGAGTTGCAAACCATCGCCGACGAGATCCGCGGCTTGATGGTGGCTGGAATTGACCGGGATCGCGGGTTCGACATCTGCAGACAAGGCTCCGGCGGAGCGAAGAATCGCCGCCAGTTTCGATTGCGGATCGATTCGGGCACTGTGCGCGTTGACCACTGTTCTTTCCGCGTCGTGATTGACTCCCGTGGTCAGGTCCTGGTCGAGAGTACCGGTGCGCCAGACGTTGAGCGACTGCAGGCCGTAACAGATTCCAAAAATCGGCTTGCGCATGTTGTAGGCATCCTGCAGCAGCAACTCGTCGGTGTTGTCCCGCAAATTGTCGCACGCGGCGGTCTGGGGATGGCGGGCGGCACCATATTTCTCGGGATCGATGTCGGCGGGGCTGCCCGGCAGGAGCACGCCGTCGCAGGTCTTCGCCTGCTGCGCGATCTCGGCCAGCGTGGCCTTCACCTCGATGATTACAGGCTCGCCCCCCGCTTCCCGGATAGCGTGCTCGTATTGCGGCAGCGCGCGCATCGCGTAACTGGTGTCGGTGGAATTGGGAACCGGTATGGCGATGCGTGGTTTCATATCAACACCGAACCGTTGGCGTCGACGCCTGACACTGTTTCAGGAGCTGACACCTTCGCGCGCGGGTAGTACATGTCGGCCATCACCTGGCGGACGCGAGCGGCGAGTTTGTCCATCTCGCGGGGAACCATGCCCGTGGTCTGAATGGGTTCACCTACGATCATCTGAATTGGACCCGGGCGCAAGTGGAAGCTATTCATGGGGAGATGTTCGTAGGTGCCGACAAGGACAACCGGCACCACGGGCGCCTGGGCCTTAATGGCCATATAAAACGCGCCACCCATGAAGTTCTGCAAGCGCCCGTCGCGGGAGCGTCCGCCCTCAGGAAAGATCACCAACGGCATGCCTTTGCGCAGCGAATCGCTGGCGCGGTTAAGCCCGCGCAGCGAGGCCCGCGCGTCCCCGTGGTCGATGGGAATCTGCCCGGAGCGGGTCAGGTGCCAACCCATAAAGGGATAGCGAAACAATTCGCGCTTCGCCAGGATGCGAAACTGCGTGGGCAGGCTGGCGTAGAGCACGGGAATATCGAGTGCCGAGAGATGGTTCGCAGCATAAACGGCGGGCTGCGCCGGATCGATGTGTTCGAGACCTTCCGCATTAACATGTATACCCGAGGTCTTTAAGATCATGCGCGACCAGGTGCAGGCGAACCAGTGCTGCATGCGTCCGTCGCGATCGAAGAACGACGACAGCAGCGACAGCGTCCCCATCACACCGGTGTAGAGGTAGATTAAGGGGACGAAGATGAAGTAGGAGCGGAGACGGCTGAGAACTTCGCCGAGGCCCGTTGACTGCGCCTTGCCGAGTTGGTCAGAAGCACTCATGGCTACGCCGAAATTCCCATCCGCTCGATAGCTTCTCCGACCAGAAAAATTGAACCCGCGACCACGATCACGCCGTCGAGCGGTGTGATCTCGCCCGCGCGGTTGAGCGCCGCGGTTACCGTCGCTGCGGCGACCATCGGCGTCCCAGTTCGCGAACCTGCCTGCAGAAGTTGTTCTGTCGTCGCAGAGCGGGGATTGGCGATGGCAGTAACAACAACATGCTGGGCGATGGGAAAGAGAATTTCGGCCATCTCCCGCACCGCCTTGTCGCCCATCGCCCCGAAGACGATGGTGAACTCGCGATCAGGAAAAGTTTCGGAAAGCGTGGAACGGAGTGCCCAAACTCCTGCGGGATTGTGGGCTACATCGAGAACCATTTCGCGTTGATGCGTGGCCGGCGACGGCGGCAGCACCTGGAAGCGTCCCGGCCAGTGTGTCTCGCGAATGCCCTGCTCAACTTGACGGGGCGTGACCTTGAATCCGAAGCGCGCGAGTTCTTCCGCCGCGGCTACGGCCAGTGCAATGTTGCGCAACTGATGGCGGCCGGCGAGCGGCGAGTCCACGAGGATTTCTTCGCCCATCACGCTCAGCGGATAGCGGTTGCGGCCCGGCGCGGGCACGATTCGTCCGGCCAGGAACTCCGCAGCTCCAGGAGAAACTGGCGGAACATACTTCACGGCGCTGATTCCGATGGCGTGGCGATCGAGAATAGCGTGCCCTATGACGTCGTTGGCCTCGGGATGTTGCGGCAGCGTAACTACGAACCCATTTTCGCGAATGATGCCGGCCTTCTCGCGGGCGATTTCCCCGATGGTGTCGCCCAGGTATTTCTGGTGGTCGAGCGCGATGTCGGCAATGACGGAGATCAAGGGATCGACCACGTTGGTGGCATCTAAGCGTCCGCCCATGCCGACTTCGAGCCCAGCGATCTCGACTCCGACGCTGGCGAAGTACTCGAAGGCCATAACGGTCAGCATCTCGAAAAAGCTGGGATGCCAGGGCAGCCTGCCGGAATGCAGAAGTTGTTGAGCAGTGCGCTCCACACGATCGTAAATCTCGCTGAATTCGACGTCGGCGATGGCCTCGCCGTTGACCCGGATGCGCTCATTGATGCGCACCAGATGCGGCGAACTGTAGAGCGCGGTCTTGTATCCGGCGGTGCGAAGGATGGACGACAGAGTCGCGGCGGTCGAGCCCTTTCCATTGGTTCCGGCGACGAGCACGCTGGGGAAACGGCGCTCGGGATTGCTGAGCGCGGCCAGCATCTCACGCACGTAGGCGAGATCGAACTTGTGCGATGGCGTGAAAGCCAGCTCGTGTCCCAAGGAATAAAGCTGTTCCACTGTGGTCTGGTAGGTCATGCGAACCAATCAGATTACAACAATTGGAGGGGAGCAAGAGGAAGGGGCCGAGCGCGACGGCAACGCGGCTTATGGTGAAAGCGAGCCTCCTGCGTCGGCAAGCTACACGTCGGCCGGGCTAGGCCTCGACCATATCGGACTTGGTGCTTTCGACGAAGGCAACTACTTGTGACCGCTCGAGGGCGGGAACGCCGAAGTGGTCCAGGGTAGCGCTGACGTGGCTCATGAATGCAGCCCAATCGGCCTCGCTGATCTTCATGCCCTTGTGGGACGTCTTCATGTCACGGCCGGTGTAAAACAAGGGCCCCCGGCGCTATGGCACAAAAAATCGATGAGGAGCTGCTTTTCGCGGCGGATACCATCGTCGCTCCGGTTCGCCCAGAAGCGTCCCAAAAGCGGGTCAGCCGTCAGCCGGGCAACCAGGTTTTCGGAGACGGCTGCGATCGCGTCATAACCACCCAAGCGAGTGTAGAGGGATTGTACTTCGCTCACGGGTCCATCCTTTCGGTGTCAAAATCTAGAACGAGGCGGGCCGAAACAACACTTATGCACTGGGCACGCTGCTATTTCCCAGTCAACTCTTTCATCACGGCGTTGCTGACAACTTTGCCATCCACACGCGCGCCGGCGAAGCGGGCCATGACGTTCTTCATCACCGCGCCCATGTCCTTCATCGTGGGAGAGCCCATCTCGGCGATGGTGGCCTTGACCGCGGCAATGATTTCTTCCTCGGCGACCGCCTTCGGCATGTAGGCCTCGATGTAGGCGATCTCTTCAGCCTCTTTCCTGGCGAGCTCGGGACGGTTGCCTTTTTCGAAGGCTTCGATGGAATCTTTACGCTGCTTGATCAGGGTGCTAAGGACCTGCAGTTCTTCCTTCTCGTCGAGAGGGGCGCGCTTGTCGATCTCCTTATTTTTCAACGCGGTTTTCATCATGCGCAGGGTGGAGAGGCGTAGCTCTTCCCTGCTGCGCATAGCTGCAGTCATGTCTTTTTGCACCTGCTCGGTCAGACTCATGGGGCAATTATAGTGGCTCCAGAAGGGGTCGGGGATTTATCATGGAAGTCCGGTGTCTCTCCGCCGGAATCCCTACGAGCAAAGGTGAGTTAGCCATGCTACGTAAGACACGGCTTTTTACGCCCGGTCCTACTCCTCTACTTCCCGCAGCCCAGCAGGCCATAGCCGCAGCGGACATGCATCACCGCACGGCCGAATTCCGCGAGATCTTCACGCGCTCGCTGGCCGATCTGAAAACTTTCATCGGAACGCAAAACGATGTGTTGATCCTGGCTGCCTCGGGCAGCGGGGCCATGGAGGCGTCGGTTTCGAACCTGACGTCGCCGGGTGATAAAGTTGTGGTGCTCAGCGCCGGCAAGTTTGGCGAGCGCTGGCGCGACATCGCCAAGGCCTTCGGCTGCCAGATCGAATGGGTGAGTGCCCCCTATGGCGAGACCTTCGACCTGAACGAAGTGAAATCGAAGCTCGACGGCGCGCGCGTACTCTACGTACAGGGCACGGAGACCTCGACGGGTGCGCGGCATGACGTCAAGGGAATTGCTTCCCTGCTGAAAGGAACAGACACGCTGCTGGTGGTGGACGCCATCACCGGACTCGGCACAACCCAGTTCGACGTGGACGGCTGGGGCATCGACATCATCATCGGCGGCTCGCAGAAGGCGGTCATGATTCCTCCGGGGCTGGCGTACCTGGCTGTGAGCGAGCGCGCCTGGCAGCGCATGGAGACAACCAAGAATCCGCGCTATTATTTCGATCTGCGCAAGGAGCGCAAGTCGGCGGCGAAGGGCGAGTCGGCGTTTACTCCGGCCACTGCGCTGATCGCCGGCCTGCTGGCGGCGCTGGACTACATTCGCAAGTCGGGCAAGGGCGACCTGGCAGCCGGACGCGATGCGCTCATCCACAATGCCGAGACTTCGGCGGAGATGGTTCGTGCAGGAGCCAAGGCGCTGGGACTGGGCTTGTTCGCGCCCGCATGTCCCGCGGCTGCGGTGACGGCAGTGTTGCCGCCAGCAGGAGTGGATTCGAGCGCGCTGGTGAAAGAGTTCCGCGAGCGATTTGCGATGGTAGTGGCCAACGGACAGGGCGAGATGAAGGGCAAGATGATCCGCATCGCGCACCTGGGCTATTACGATTACATGGATGCCATTGGCGTGATCGGCGCGCTGGAGCAAGTGCTGCTGCAGGTGGCTCCGTCGCACCGGTTTGAGCTAGGTGCGGGCTTGCGCGCGGTGCAGGAAACGTACGCCGAACAGTTCGCGGAGGCGGTGAAGGTGTAGGCGGATTCCTAAGGGCTAAGGCCCTTCGGAATGAATTTTAGAGGACCAAGTACGGCACGGCTGAAGCCGTGCCCTTTCAAATCTCAATCCGTGCTCGGACCTGTAGCCAAATGGACTTCAGCCGCTTGTCGAGCGTGGGCTAACCCAAATGCCGCCCGTTGGGCGGGCTTTGCGCAATTACCGTCTCATCGCAATTGGCAGAGGATTTGATCAAAGTCCGATCCTCAGGCAGTTCACTGCGGCGCTGAGACCTGACTCATGGAAATCGCACCAAGGGAACTCATATGAAAATTGTAGTTGCTGAAAAAGTTGCGCCCTCAGCGCTGGCCGTATTCAAAGAACAATCTGACTGGGCCGTAGCCACGCCCGAAAAAGACGCCCTAGCGGGAGAGTTAGCCGACGCCGACGCGTTGCTGGTGCGTTCGGCGGTGTTCGTTGACGCCGCCATGATGGACAAGGCTCCGAAGCTGCGCGTGATCGGGCGCGCGGGCGTGGGCGTGGACAACATCGACCTCGAGGCCGCGACCAAGCGCGGCATCGCGGTGATGAACACGCCTGGCGGAAACGCTATCGCGGTCGCCGAGCACACGCTGGCGCTGATGCTGGCGCTGGCGCGCCATGTTTCCAAGGCCGACGCTTCGACGCACGCCGGCAAATGGGAGAAGAAGTCCCTGCAGGGCACCGAGCTCAAGGGCAAGACGCTGGGCATTGTGGGCTTGGGAAAAATTGGAGTCGAAGTGGCTAAGCGTGCGGTTGCGTTTGGCATGAAGCTCGTGGCACACGATCCTTATGTGGCCTTCAGCTTTGCGCAGCAATTGCAAATCACCCTGCTTCCGCTGGACGAGCTGTTCGCAACCTCCGACTACATCACCCTGCACGTCGGCCTCACGCCCCAGACGCAAGGCATGATCAACGTCAGCAACATCGCGAAGATGAAGAAGGGTGTGCGGCTGGTGAACTGCGCGCGCGGGGAGTTGCTCGACGATGCCGCAGTGGTGGCGGCGCTGCAGTCCGGCCAACTGGGCGGGGCAGCGCTGGATGTTTTCCGGGAAGAGCCGCTCAAGGATTCGGCATACCAGGCCGCGCCAAACGTGGTCCTGACGCCGCACATTGCGGGCTCGACCAACGAGGCGCAGGACGCCGTCGGCGTTCAGATTGCGATGCAGGTGCGGGAGTATCTGCTGAAGGGCGTGATCCAGAACGCGGTGAACGTGCCCTCGGTGACCTTTGAAGAGTACGAGGAGATGCTGCCCTACATCGGGCTGGCCGAGCGCCTGGGGGCGTTCCTGGCGCAGTCCGGCGAGCACAACGTGGAGGAAATTGGCATCGGCTACAGCGGCGACATCTGCGACTGGAAGACGGACCTGATCCGCAACGCCGCCGTGGCCGGCGTGCTCAATCAGATGGCGCACGAGAAGGCCAATCTGGTGAATGCGGCTTCGATCGCCGAAGAGCGCGGCATCCGGGTGAGCGAGCGCAAGGATTCGCGCACATCCGGCCGGGCCGCGGCCAATGTGCTGACGGTCACGCTGAATACCAGCAAGCACGAGCATACGGTCGCAGGCACGGTGCTGCATGGCACATCGCCCCGGCTGTTGCGCATCGATGAGATCGATGTCGAGGCGCCCCTGCAAGGCAACATCATTTACTTGCGTAATCGCGACGTACCGGGCGTGATCGGACGCGTGGGAACGGTGCTCGGACAGCATAAGGTAAACATCGCCAACTTCTCACTGGGCCGCAGCGAGAAGGCACAGGAGCCGCGCGAGGCCGTGGCCGTGGTCCAGGTGGACAGCGAAGTGAATGAGGCGGTGCTGCAGGATCTGCGCAAGATCGAGGCTGTCGAGGTGGCGAAGGCAATCAGGTTTAGCGAAGCTCCGCGGAAGGCGGCGCAGTAGGTTCGGGCCGCTCCGTTCAAGAACCAAACGCGCCGGAGTTCATCCGGCGCGTAATTCAATCCAACAAAAAGCTATCGTATCGTAGTGGTTGAGGCGGCGTACTGCGCGACCTTCAGGCGAACTTCAGCGCGCTTGATGGCATTCAGCGTCGCGTCATAGTCAAGATCGGCTTCGGCCCGTGCCAGCGCGGCTTCGGCGCGCGCCTTGGCTTCCTGTGCCCGCTTGACGTCGATTTCCTCCGGACGTTCAGCAGTCTGCGCCAAAACGGTTACCTTGTCGGGCAGTACCTCGGCAAATCCCCAGGCTACCGAGAGATGCTGGGTGGCCGCACCTTGTTTGTAGGCAATTTCGCCGATCATCAACTCGGTGATTAGCGGAGCATGGCCCGGCAACACGTCGAGGTAACCGGCCTTACCAGGTATCTGCACCTCGTCGGCAGTTTCCTTCACCACCAGCTTGTCGGGGGTGACGATTTCGAGTTGGATCGTGTCAGCCATGGCGTCTTAGGCGGTAGCCTTCATCTTCTCGGCGGCCTCGAGCACTTCGTCGATCGATCCCTTCATGTAGAAGGCCTGCTCGGGAATATCGTCGTGCTTGCCGTCAACGATTTCCTGGAAGCTACGCACCGTATCTTCGACCTTCACGTAGCGTCCCTTGATGCCGGTGAACTGCTCGGCCACGTGGAACGGCTGCGAGAAGAAGCGCTGGATCTTGCGGGCGCGCGTGACGGTGAGCTTCTGGTCTTCACTGAGCTCGTCGATGCCCAGAATGGCGATGATGTCCTGCAGGTCCTTGTAGCTCTGCAGAATTCGCTTCACCGCCTGGGCGGTGTCGTAATGCTGCTCGCCGACCACGCGCGGATCGAGAATGCGCGAGGTGGAAGCCAGCGGATCGACGGCGGGATAGATGCCGAGTTCCGAAATCTGGCGCGAGAGCACAGTGGTAGCGTCGAGATGAGCGAAGGTGGTCGCGGGAGCTGGATCGGTCAAGTCGTCGGCGGGCACGTAAACCGCCTGCACCGAGGTGACGGAACCCTTCTTGGTGGAAGTAATGCGCTCCTGCAACTCGCCCATTTCGCTGGCGAGGTTGGGCTGGTATCCCACGGCCGACGGCATGCGGCCCAGCAGCGTGGACACTTCCGAACCCGCCTGGGTGAAGCGGAAAATGTTGTCGATGAACAGCAGCGTGTCGGAGCCTTCCTCGTCGCGGAAATATTCGGCGACCGTGAGGCCGGTCAGCGCAACCCGCAGACGGGCTCCAGGAGGCTCGGTCATCTGGCCGTAAATCAGCGCGGCCTTGGATTTCTCGGGCTCCTTGATGTTGACCACGCCCGACTCCTGCATTTCGAGCCAGAGGTCATTACCCTCACGGGTGCGCTCGCCCACGCCGGCAAATACCGAAAAGCCGCCGTGCTGCAGGGCCACGTTGTTGATGAGTTCCATGATGACGACGGTCTTGCCGACACCCGCGCCGCCGAACAGGCCGATCTTGCCGCCCTTCAAGAACGGCTGGATCAGGTCGATGACCTTGACGCCGGTCTCGAACATCTCCATCGAGGTGGACTGCTCGTCGAAAGCCGGGGCCTGGCGATGGATGGGAAGCCGCTTGGTGTACTTCACCGGTCCCAGTTTGTCCACGGGCTCGCCGATGACATTGAGCACGCGTCCCAGGGTGCCCTTGCCCACAGGTACGGTGAGCGGGCCGCCGAGGTCGATGGCCTTCATACCGCGGACCATGCCGTCGGTGGGTTCCATGGCGACGCAGCGCACGCGCCCTTCGCCGAGTTGCTGCTCGACTTCGAGGATGACGTTGATGGGAGCGGGGACGTTGAAGCCGTCGCTCACCACCCGCAGCGCCGAATAGATGGGCGGCAGATTGTGCTCGGTGAATTGCACGTCCACGGCGGGACCTGCGATCTGAATGATGTGTCCGATATTTTCAGCCATATGAATCCAGTTGCCAGTTGTCAGTGGCCAGTTGCCAGTGAAACCGACCTAGTTCGAATTAGTTACGTCGCCGCGATGCGGCGCCAAAACTTTACGACAATGCGGCTGCGCCGCTGACGATCTCGATAATTTCCTTGGTGATCGCCGCCTGGCGGACCCGGTTCAGGGTCAGCGTGAGCGAATCAATCACGTCGTTGGCGTTGTTAGTCGCCGAATCCATCGCGGTCATGCGGGCCGCGTGTTCCGCCGCCACCGACTCCAGCAGCGCCTGATAGATCTGGATCGCGACATAGCGAGGCAACAGATCGTTCAGCAACTCCTCGGGCGGCTGCTCATAGATGTAGTCCACCGGAGCAGTTCCGAACTTGATCGCTTTACGATCCATCTCGCTGGTTTCCGCAGCCTGCAGGCTCACGCCCGCCGAACGCGCCGCCTCGCCCATGCGTTCGCGCGCTTCTTTGGTCAATTCTTCCGCCTGGGTAACCTCGCGACGGCCGATTTCCTGCACGGGAAGAATGCGCTCCACAATAACTCGTTGCGAGATCACCGACTTGAATTCGTTGAAGATCAGGTACACACCATCGATCTGCTCGTTGCAATAGCGCTTGATGATGCTATTAGCCATCTGCTCAACAGCGTCGTAGTTGACATTGCCAAGCAGGCTCAGGTGCTCGCCGACAATCTGGACACGTCCGGCACGCTCGGTCGCATCCGGCTTCACGAGCGGGAACCGACGCCGCAGAAAGTCGCGGCCCTTGCGCCCGATGGCCTCGACGTCGATGTTCTTGCCTTCGAGATAGTCCACAAATCTCAAGGGCGCCTTCAACACGTTCGAGTTGAACGCTCCGGCCAGTCCGCGATCGCCGGTTACCACGATGATCATCACCGTCTTCTCGGGCAGCCGGTTGCGCAGCAGGGGATGGATCGGCTGACCTGTGTCCGGATCGACCAACTCGGTGCGGCTGACCGCCGACTGCAAAAGATTGGTCAGCATCTGGGCGAAGGGACGGGACGCCAGAGTGCGTTCCTGGGCGCGGCGCAGCTTGGCCGCCGAGACCATCTTCATGGCCTTGGTGATCTGGCGCGTGTTCTTCACGCTGCGGATACGACGCCGAAGATCGAGTACGTTTGCCATAACTGGTTATGCACTCACAGCCGCCGCCGCGGCCTGACGCTCGCTGGCAAAGCGGTCTTTGTATTCCTTAATGGTCTTGGTCAGATCAGCGCGGAGATCGTCGTCGAGGATCTTCTTCTCTTCGATCGACCTCAGCACGCCGGGATTGGTGGTATCAACGAAGGAGTTGAGGCCTTTCTCGAATTCGCGCAATTGATCGACTGGCATATCGTCGAGCAGGCCCTGGGTCCCGGCATAGATGATCAGGATCTGCTTGGAGAACGGCAGCGGCTGGTACTGTCCCTGCTTCAGGATCTCCGTCAGGCGCTGGCCGCGGGCAAGCTGTCCCTGCGTTGCTTTGTCCAGATCGCTGCCGAACTGCGAGAAAGCCGCCAGCTCGCGGTATTGCGCGAGATCGAGTCGCAAGGTTCCCGCGACCTGGCGCATGGCTTTGATCTGGGCGTTGCCACCGACCCGGCTGACCGACAAGCCGACGTTGACGGCCGGACGCACGCCCGAATTGAACAGGTCGGTTTCCAGATAGATCTGGCCATCGGTAATCGAAATCACGTTGGTCGGAATGTACGCCGAAACGTCACCGGCCTGGGTTTCGATGATGGGCAGCGCGGTCAACGACCCTCCGCCAAGTTCGTTGTTCAGCTTGGAGGCGCGCTCCAACAGGCGCGAGTGGAGATAAAACACGTCTCCGGGATAGGCTTCGCGTCCCGGCGGACGACGTAGCAGCAGCGAGATTTCGCGGTACGCAACTGCGTGCTTGGAAAGATCGTCGTAAATGCAGAGGGCGTGACGGCCGCTATCGCGGAAGTACTCGCCGATGGCGCAGGCGGCGTAGGGCGCGATGTACTGCATCGGTGCGGGATCGGACGCGGAAGCAGAGACCACGATGGTGTACTCCATCGCGCCGAAGTCTTCCAGCGTCTTCACCACTTGCGCGACGGACGAGCGCTTCTGACCGATGGCGCAATAAATACAAATCAGGTCGCGTCCCTTGCTGTTGATGATGGCATCGAGCGCGACGGCGGTCTTGCCGGTCTGGCGGTCGCCAATGATCAATTCGCGCTGACCGCGGCCGATCGGAATCATCGAATCGATGGCCTTGAGTCCGGTGGCCATGGGCTCTTTCACCGGCTGACGATCGATGACGCCGGGCGCCAGGCGCTCCACCGCATTGAACTTGTCGGTGGCAATCGGACCCTTGTCGTCGATAGGCACGCCAAGGCCGTTGACCACGCGGCCGATCATAGCGTCGCCCACGGGCACGCTCATGATCTTTCCGGTGCGCTTGACCTCGTCGCCCTCTTGAATTTCGGTATAGTCACCCAGCAGCACGGTGCCGACCTGGTCTTCTTCCAGGTTCATGGCGAGTCCCGCGACATTGTGCGGGAATTCGAGCAACTCGCCCGCCATGACCTTGTCGAGCCCGTAAACGCGGGCGATGCCGTCGCCGACGGACATGACACTGCCGACTTCATCGACGGCAATCTTGGTTTCGTAGTTGTCGATCTGCTCGCGGATGAGCTTGGTGATCTCGTCTGCTTTGATCTGCGCCATATGATTCCAGTTGTCGGTAGTCAGTGGTCGGAAATCAGAAACGTCCGTGGGGCCACTTCATCGACACGTTGATTTGGCCATCAGCCATTGATTCGAACAAGAAACTGGTGCTGCAACTGCTAAGAACTCGAAAGCTGTTCCTTCAACTTCTGCAATTGACCGCGCACGGAGCCGTCGTAAATCGTGCTGCCCACCCGTACGATCACGCCGCCCAGAAGCCCGGCGTCTTCGCCATAACGCGCGCGAACTTTCTTGCCGGTGGTGAGCCCTACTTGCGACTCCAGACCCTGCTTCTCGTCGGACGATAGCTGGCGTGAGCTAGTGATGTCGGCTTCCACAAATCCAAGCTGGTTGTTCAGCTCGGTCTCAAACTGCCGCGCAATCTGCGCCAGCATGGGGATGCGCCCATGATCAATCAGAACTGCAAAAAAATTACGGATGGGCCGCATCAGAGCGGCTTGTCCGGCGATTGCATCGAGCACGGCGCGCTTCTGGTCCGCACCTATCGCAGGCGACTCCCAAACCATGCGCAAGTCTTTGCTCTCAGCGACGGCTGCAACCATGTCCTTCACCTGCTGCACCGCAGTCGCTGGTTCGATCTTCTCAGCAAGGACCACTTCGACCAGGGCGCGGGCGTATCGGCTGGCTATAGCGGCCACGGCTATTCGCCGTCCTTTCCGAGATGGCTCACGAACTGGCGAACCAGTGCCTGGTCGGTGTCATTGTCCACTTTGATCTTGTGCGAGGCGATGTCCACGGCGAGCGACGCGGCGAAACTCTTCAAGTCGTGGCGAGCGCTGCGCGCGATGGCGGCAATCTCTGCCTCGGCGGAATCGACCACCTTGCGCTTGTCCTCTTCCGCGGCGGCGCGGATGCGCTCTTCCTCCACGGCTGCGTCGCGCTCTGCCCCGGTGCGGATGTCGTTCACCTCAACGTCGAGTTTGGACAGGCGGGCCTCAATGTCGCCAAGCCGGCGAGAAGCCTCGGCGCTGGCAGTCTTGGCCTCGTTCAGGGCCTTCTGGATCGAGGTCGTGCGATCGCGAAACATCTGCGGCAGCTTCGATTTGAGCAGCATCCAGAAGAACAGCGCCAGGAAGACAAAGTTCGCGGCGATCGAAACCCAGTACATGCCAGTCGGACCGATCCCGATGAAGCGGCCGAGCTTGGTCACCATGTTGGAATACTTGAATTTCGCGTACTCGTCGTGCTCCTCGCCCTCTTCGGACTTAACGGCTTGCTTGGATTCGTTAGCGAGGTCGTGGCTAATCGCGGAGTCCGGATTGACGGGCTGGGCCGGTTCCGGCTGAGCCTTCTGGTCAGCGGGTTGCTCTTGCTCCGGAGTTGAGGCCTTAGAGTTATCCTGCGCCGACACAACACTCACCGAGACGCAGGCAAAAAGCAGTGCTAAGCCAAGGCGCCGCAAGACTGAACTCTTCATGACTGCCCGCCCACTGCGGGAGCCGCGGCCGCCGGTTTGAGGATGGTGCGAATGATTTCGGAAGCCAGCCGCTCGGACTCGCCCTGCAAGGATTGCCGTGCTACCACCATGTCCTGCTCAATCCCGGCGCGAGCTTCGCGAATCTGCTCATGAGCACGCTCCCGGGCCTGGGCCACGGCGGCGGCGCGGGCCTTCTGTGCGACCTGACGACGGGCCTCCTGCGTCTTAAAGATGGCCAGGCGGGCGTCGCGCAGGCGCTGCTCGTATTCCTGGGTTTTGGCTTCGGCGGCTGCGATATCGGCGCGAGCTTTGAGGACGGCCCCTTCGGTGCGCTCCCGGCGCTGCTCCAAAACCCGCTTGAGCGGCTTACCGACCAACGCGGTGTAAATTGCGTAAAGCAGCAGCAGCAGAATCGCCGTCGGGATTGCGCCGAGCAGTAGTTCGCCTACCTGTTTGAGTAGAGGATCCATTTCTGGTTCGTGATTTCCAGCGGCTGAAGACGTACCGGAGGCGCTAGGAAAACTGTGGAACTATTGAACTTAACAGACGCTCGACGGCAGTGTCAATGAAGCTTTCCGCTTGGCCGAGCAGCTTTCTGAAATCGTCGAATTTCATCGCTGACGAATGAGAAAACGGGCCTTCTCACTAGGTTTCTGGTCCCAATTTGGGACTCGCGCCGACTCACTTCGCGTCAGTCACCAACTCCGGCGAGCGCCCCTCGCTCCATGGGTCATAGGTCTGCGCGTAAATCACTCGGTCGCGGATGGTGGGGTGGCTCCATAGCCAGAATTCGGCGAATTTGCCGACGGTGGGATAGTCGAGCGAGCGCTCACCCAGTACCTGAAACGCCTGCGCCGCTGATCGTCCCGAGTCGGCCACGAGACCGTGCATGACTTCGAGGCCGTACTGGTCGGCTTGATGCTCGTAATGCCGGGATATCCCATTCACCACGGGGTTCGACAAAAACAGCAGCACTGAGAACAGCAAAAACAGCAATGGGAACGAAGCCCAATCGCTGAGTTCGCGGATGCCCCATCCAGCGCCATATCGAGTCACGAGCGAGTTAGCCAGCCGGTAACCGATGTAATACAGCCCGAGCAGGAGCAGTAGGAAGATGCCCAGCATTTTGGGGATGTGCCCCAAAACGTAGTGGCCCATCTCATGGCCAAACACGAACATGGTTTGCGGGGAATCGAGGTGCTGCATGGTGGTGTCCCACACAACCACGCGTTTGGTTGAGCCGAAGCCCGTGACGTAGGCATTGAGCTCGGTCGTCTTCTCGCTGGCCTTCATTTCGAACATGCGTTCGGGCGGGATGTCCATGCCGCCGCGATGCACTACGCGCTCCAGATCGGCTACCAGGTCGGCATGACGGCCTGTCAACGGCTCAAACTTGTTGAACAGCGGATCGATCCAGATGGGTTGGATGAATATCACGAAGACCACGAACGGAATCGTGCCCAGCCAGAAGTAGAACCACCAGCGTCGCGGACTGCCGCGCAGCGCGGCATGGAGGCCCCATCCGGCAACGCTGCCGCCCAGCACGATGAGCCCCAGGTTCTTGGCCCAGTCTCCGAACCACGATCCCCAATGCTGCACCGACAGGCCGTACTGCAGTCCGATGTGATGCTCATAGGCGTCGAAAGGCAGTTGCACCACCTGAAGTACGAAGAAGAACAGCGACATCACGATCGCAGCCTGCAATACACGGAAGCGAGAGGCCCGCACCGCAAGATCGCGAACCCGCGCGCCAAACTGCGTCCGCAGCATGCCGTACAAGACCAGCAATCCCCACACCGTGGTGACAAAGTAAAGCACGCCGCCAATCAAATAAAGCGCGTAGGACTTTTGCAGCTTGTCGGGCGGAAGCGTGTAGTGAATCATCGCCTGAGGCTGGGCCGAAACAGACGCTTCCGCTACGTTGTTCTGCGCGGTCGCGGGCTGCGTGGCCACTAGGATGGAGAAGACTAGTGAACCGGAGACAATTAGTATCCAGCACAGCCGCGTTGAGTTCATGTTGAATTGCGCCCTCGGGACAAATCTCTCACAAGCATCGCCTGAGCTGGCAAGAACCGCAAGGCATCCTTCGATTGCTGCTGACAACCCATTCTGGTTTGGGAACGTTCCCAGGACAGGCTCGGATGTGGTGTGTTTTCAGTGAGTTGTGAGATGACCTGGAAATCCCGCAACTATAAGAAAATCAGGAAGTTATCGACATTAGTCCTTGACATTTCCACAGGGGGAGTTACGATTAAGTATCACCTCCGATCCATTTCAGGATCGAATGGGCTCAGAGCCAAGGAATCGTCACCGCTCCTTGGCATTGGGCCCATTTAATTGCCCCGTATTCCTTCCCGCCGATGATTAAGCTCCTTGTGAGTAGAATAGGAAAAGCTTTGCATTCGCGCTCTCTCCCCGCATGAGATCGAAAATCCTGTTTGTTCTGGGGCTGGCGTTTTGTCTGACGCCTTGGGCCTCGCCGCCGCTTGCATTGGTCGCCGGGTTGTTCTTCGGCGCCGTCGCCAGCCATCCCTACCCGGGAGAATCGCGACAGATATCGAAGTACCTCTTGCAAGCCGCCGTCGTGGGCCTCGGCTTTGGGATGAACCTGCAACAGGTGCTACGCGCGGGCCGGAGCGGGTTCGTCTACACGGCAGTGGGGATCGCCTTTGCCCTGATGGTCGGAACTGCGATTGGGAAGTTGGTCGCGGTACATTCCCGCGCTTCATTCCTGATCTCGACCGGCACCGCGATTTGTGGAGGCAGCGCCATTGCCGCGGTGGGCCCGGTGGTGGGGGCGACCGAAGACGAAATGTCGGTCTCGCTGGGAACGATTTTCATGCTCAACTCAGTTGCGCTGCTGACCTTTCCCGCGATCGGAGCTGCGCTGAAGTTGTCGCAGACCCAGTTTGGATTATGGGCCGCGCTGGCCATTCATGACACCAGTTCGGTGGTGGGAGCGTGTGCGAAATACGGACTTCCGGCCCTGGCCGTCGGGACCACCGTAAAACTAGCGCGCGCGTTGTGGATTGTCCCAGTGACAGTGGCCACTGCCATGAAAGTAGGCAGCAAGACGCGCATCCAGTGGCCATGGTTCATTCTGTTTTTCTGCCTGGCGGCGATGGCCAACAGCTATCTCTTGGCAGGATTGCCCGTCTATCACTTTCTCAGCAACCTGGGAAAATTGATGCTGATCTTCACGTTGTTCCTGATCGGCGCAACTTTATCGCCAGCGGCACTGCGCAAGGTCGGACCGCGCCCGCTGATCCAGGGAGTTCTGCTGTGGATCGTGGTGGCCGTGGCCAGCTTGCTGGCGATACGCGCGGGATGGATCAGTATCTGAGTCCAATCGAAAACTCCAAATGAGAACATCTCTTGCATCCTAAGAAACTACTGCAAGCAATTCCGGCCACATTATTGTTCGCGCTCCTGACCCTTATTTGTGGCGCACAGACTCCGGCTCCCCAGCGACCGGCGCAGCCGCCGACTCGTCAAGCAGTACATTCGCATCGCCCTCCCACCCGCGATGCTGCCGCGGTTCCCGCGTTGTGCACGAGTTGCGTGCAGTCCAACTTGTCCTATCTCGCCGGGCCCGAACTCCACGGACGCGGCAGTGGCACGGAAGACGAACACCATGCGGCACAGTTCATCGCCGGAAAGCTGAAGCTCTATGGATTGGCTCCAGCAGCGGGAGATGGGCAGTTCATCCAGACGGGAACAGTGCGATCGCGGGAAATTGTCGGCAATCCTACACTCACGGTCGAGTCAAAGCGAGACGGCAGCACCAAGCCACTCGTGCTCACCCACGGCAAACAGATCGTGATGACAGGTCTGTCGGAATCAGCGATGTCTGCAACCTTGCAGAAACTTGATCTAAGTGACGAGAAGGTATCACTGGCCGACGTGACGAGCGGCGCTGCCGTGCTGCTGAGGCTCAAGCCGGGGGCCAGCATGGAAGATGCGCGACGGATTCTCGATCCGTATAGAAACGGAAAGGCCGCATTGGTAGTCGTGCCATCGTCAGCCACAGAGCAAGGGATGTTCGACAGGCTCGCGAAACACCCGCCCGCGATGCCGCATCAGATCGGAGACCAACCGCCGTCTGCCCGCGCTGCGCTTGTGCTGGCTAGGCCGGATGCCTTCGATCAGCTATGGGCCGTGCCCGAGGGGACGACCATCAAACTGCAGGCACAGATGACGCCGTGGAAGGAAACCCAAACGTGGAACGTGTTGGGCAAGATTGAAGGCGCAGACGAAAAGGAGCAGGTCATTCTCCTGAGTGCGCATCTCGATCACCTTGGCATCGAAAACGGCAAGACATACTTTGGAGCCGATGACGATGCCTCGGGCACCGTCGCGGTGATGGAGTTGGCGCGCTTACTGGCCAAGGAACCGAAACCGAAACGCACCGTGATCGTTGCGCTGTGGGGCAGCGAAGAGGCAGGCCTGGTGGGTTCGCGCTACTTCCTCAGGAATCCGACATTTGAGTTGAAGCGCATTGTCGCCAACTTGGAATTCGAGATGATCGGGCGCCCTGACACGAAAACGAAACCCGATGAACTGTGGCTCACGGGATGGGACCGCACCAACCTGGGGCCTGAACTGGTCCAGCACGGCGCGAAGCTGGTAGGCGATCCCCATCCGGGCGAGAAGTTCTTCACACGCTCGGACAACTACGCACTGGCCAAACAGGGCATCATCGCGCAAACCGTCTCCAGCTTCGGCCTGCACGCGGATTATCATCAGCCGACGGATACCGTGGACAGGATCGACTTCCAGCACATGGATCGGGCCATTGCGTCGATGATCGGGCCGGTAACGTGGCTGGCGAACACGGATTTTAAGCCGGAATGGGTGGAGGGGAAGAAGCCGTAGAAGAAGTGGATAGTGGCTAGTGGCTAGTGGCTAGAAAAGCGTGATGCACGAGTTATCACTGGCAACTAGCCAATAGCCACTAACCACTGGTTTCCAGCGCTTGCGAGAGCTCTTCCCACTCCGCCATCAGGGTTGCCAACTCGGAACGGTGCTGGGACAGGAGTTCAGATTGACGCTGGGTCTCTCCGGCGCTGACAAACGATTGCAGTTCGCGTTCGCATACTGCGATCCCGTCTTCCAGCGCAGCAATTTCCTCCTCCATCTGCTGACAGCGGTCCTGCATTTGCTTCATCTTGATGGGATTGAGTCGCTTGCGAGCTTCCGACTTCTGTTCTGTATATCCCGGCACGTCTGACAATGTGGGATCAGGGCGGCCCAATGAGTCGCTGGGCTGGTCTCCAGCACCGCGCTGCTTGCGCCACTGGTAGTCCTCATAGTTGCCGGGGAATACCTCGACGCGCCCCTCGCCAATCTCGAAGATGCGCGTAGCCAATTTGTCGATGAAGTAGCGGTCGTGGGAGACGAATACCACCGTGCCGTTGTACCTCTCCAGCGACTCCAGCAGCACGTCTTTCGCGCGCATGTCGAGGTGGTTGGTCGGCTCGTCGAGCAGCAGGAAATTCGACGGGTGCAAAAGCATGCGCGCCAGGGCGTATCTGTTGCGTTCTCCGCCGGAGAGCACTCCGATGGGCTTGAAAACATCGTCTTCGGAGAACAGGAAGCATCCGAGCAGCCCGCGCAACTCGGTCATCGTCTTCCGCGGCGCCACGTCAGACAGGTCGTCGAGCATGCGGCGCGTGGGATCGAGCTCCTTGTATTGGTCCTGCGCGAAGTAGTCTGCTTCGACGTTGTGTCCGAGTTTCAGTGTGCCTTCCGTAAGCGGCTCAATGCCGGCCAACAGCTTGATGAGCGTCGATTTTCCCGCACCGTTCACGCCGACGAGCGCGATGCGGTCGCCGCGCTGGATGGTGAAGTTCACATCACGAAATACTTCTTTGGGGCCGTAGCTCTTGGCGACTTCCGCGCACTCAACCACGGTGCGGCCGCTGGGATTGGGCTGGGGGAAGCTGAAGTGGATGGTCTTCTCTTCCGTGGGAATCTCGATGCGCTCAATCTTTTCCAGCTCCTTGATGCGGCTCTGCACTTGCTTGGCCTTGGTAGCCTGCGCGCGAAAGCGGTTGATGAAGGCCTCGAGTTGCTCGATGCGTTCCCGCTGATTCTTGTAGGCAGCGACGAGCTGGTCGCGACGCTCCTGCTTCTGCTGCAGATATTTCTCGTAGTTACCGCTGTAGAAGTGGACGCCCTTGTTCCAGATCTCGATGATGCGATCGACAGTGACGTCGAGAAAGTAGCGGTCATGCGAAATCAGGACGTAGGCAAACGGATATTGCAGCAAAAATCCCTCAAGCCAGTTGCGGGTCTCGAGGTCAAGGTGATTGGTGGGCTCGTCGAGCAGCAGCAGGTTCGGTTTCGACAGCAGCAGTTTGGCGAGTGCAATGCGCATTTGCCAGCCGCCGGAGAATTCTCCCGTGTCGCGCGTCCAGTCTTCCTTGCGAAAGCCGAGGCCATCGAGAACGGTTCCAACCTGCGAGTCGAGCGCGTAGCCGTCGTGCACGCGAAAGTGGCTGGAGATGGTGTGGTAACGCTCGGCTACCTGGTGATATTCACTCGAAGCCGGGTCGAGTTCGCCCATCTTGTGGCTGAGTTCTTCCATCTCCGTTTCCAGCGCCTGCAGGCCGCTGAAGACGGACATGCACTCATCGAAGACGGTGCGGCCTTCCAGACGCAAGCCATCCTGCGGCAGATATCCGAAGGTGGTGTTTTTGGCGGAAGTGATCGCGCCGTAGTCGAGCGACTCGATGCCGCCCAGGATTTTCAGCAGCGTGGATTTGCCGGTGCCGTTGCCGCCCACCAGGCCCACGCGGTCGTGCGGGGTAATCAGCCAGTCAAGACTGTCGAACAGGAGCTTGGGGCCGAACCGTTTTCCGGCAGAGGAAAGCTGGATCATGGCGAGGCGTCAGTTGGTCTTCTTCTGGCCCCGAATGATGCGATCGTCGATCGGCTTGCGCCCGCCAAATCCCTCGGTCGTACTGTGCCAGTGAGCGATTCCCTGCTCACCCAGTTTCCAACACAGCAGGATGATCTCGTCGCCGACGACGCAGGCGAAGTCGAGCAGGCCGATGTCGAGGTCCTTGACCTGCACTCCGGCAGCGTCGATTTCGGCGACGGCATCCTTGGCGCGCTGGATCGCCTTCTCGCGCTCGTCCTTGCGGGTTTTGACGGCTACGATATTGACGTACGTTCCGCCGTTCAGAAAGATCCGGCTCTTGAGGGCTTCGAATTCAGCATCCACTTCCTCAATCAGTGCCTTCGCCTGCATGGCGGAGCGCAACAACGATTCGAGAACGGGGAGCAGGGTCTCGGCTTCCGACAGTGTAAAAGTGCGTGGCATATCGATGGCTACCTGACCGGTTTCTGCCTGGTTAGGGCCTTGGCGGCGGTTAAACATGCGGTGGCGGTATTCCCGCAAATCGGACCAATAGCGCGGAACCCGCCGCTGATATTTTTCCCGGGGACGCTTGCGATAGCGAGTGCGAATAATCACTGGATCTCTAACATTCTATCAAGCGCCACACGCGCCCAGGTTTTGACGTTGTCCTTCACCCTGATCGGGTTGACCACTCTGCCCTCCACCAGGTTCTCCAGCGCCCAGCACAGGTGCTGCGGCGAGATGCGAAACATAGTAGTACAAAGGCAGCCGGAATCGTCGAGAGTAATGACGTGCTTATCTGGGTTCTCTTTGGCCAGACGGTTAACCAGGTGAATTTCGGTGCCGATGGCGAACCCGCTTCCCGCGGGCGCTTGCTGGACTCGTCGGATGAGATTGTCGGTTGAGCCAATGCCGTCGGCCTTCTGGCAGACCTCCCAGCGGCACTCGGGATGCACAATCACTTGCATGCCCGGATACGTAGCTCTCACCTTTTCGACGTGCTCGGGCAGGAAGCGCTGGTGGACCGAGCAGTGGCCCTTCCACAGAATGACCTTCGCTTTGCGCAGGCGATCGGCGGTAAGGCCTCCCTGAAGCTGGTATGGGTCCCACACGACCATGTCGTCGAGCGGGATGCCGTGAGCAAACCCGGTATTTCGGCCCAGGTGCTGGTCGGGCAGGAAAAAGATTTTCTCGTTGCGGCGCAAGGCCCAGTCAAACGCCCCCTTGGCATTGGACGAGGTGCACACCATGCCTCCGCGCTCGCCGCAGAATGCTTTGATATCGGCGGCGGAGTTCATGTAGGTGAGCGGCGTAATCCCGTGTCCCTCGTCGTCGGTCAGTCCGAGATTCACGAACTGCTCCCATGCATCTTCGACTTGCCCGATCTCGGCCATGTCGGCCATGGAACAACCGGCATTGAGATCGGGGAGCACGACCGACTGTCCGGCATGGGCCAGGATGTCAGCGCTTTCCGCCATGAAGTGCACTCCGCAGAAGACGATGTATTGGCCTGCGGCTTGCGCCGCCAACTGCGAAAGCCGGTAAGAATCGCCCCGATGGTCGGCGAAATGCACGACTTCATCGCGCTGATAGTGATGTCCAAGTACCACGCACTCGCGTCCCAAGGTGTTTTTCGCGGCCGCGATGCGGTCGTCCATCGAGTGATCGGGGAGGACTAGATAGTCTTCGAGCGAGCAGGATGTTGCTTCAGTAATCGGTGCTGTTGCCACGTTAATGTCTCTGCCTTCAGTTCTGGCCGCGAGGCTCTTCTGGAAAGAAAAACCTCGCCCCGGAACGGGGATGTTGAAAGCTGCCTGCGGCTCCAGTAGATCCACTACGCTTGCGCGCCCGACCTACGGGGATGTTGAAGCTGCTGATTGACGCTTCTTCACTGCTTAATAGATGCTCGGGCCACGGCGTTTGTTACAAAAACGAGAACCGCGTCACACTGACGCGGCCACTTTCTGGAATCGGACGCTGTAACCAGGCACCCAACCTCTATTTTCACGCGTAGCACACGTTTCTGCAAGTCGGAAGACGGGCCAAGCGGTACTGGCCTCACCCCCCAATGTGCACCATGGTCCGCGAAGCCGGAATAAAGCCCGGCTCACCAATGTGATGGCGCGCCTCTTTCTGGTCAACGGCACGCCGGATAAACTCGGCCATCTGGTCGTCGCTGGCACCGCCCGCCATGAGTCCCGCCAGGTCGTGCTCGCGCACCGAAAACAGGCAAGTGCGAATCTTCCCGTCGGAAGTCACCCGGATGCGGCTGCAGTGTCCGCAAAAGGGATGCGATACCGGCGCGATGATCCCGATCTCGCCGACGCCGTCTGCAAAGCGGTAGCGGCGGGCGGTTTCGCTGCGCTCGTGTACGATTTCACGTAGCGGCATGAATTCCGCCATGCGCTGTACGATTTCGTCGAGGGTGACGACAATCTCCGGCGTCCAGACGCGATCTTCTTCCAGAGGCATGAACTCAATAAAGCGGACGACGACGCCCTCATCCCTGGCAAACCGGCCGAACGCACCGATCTGGTCGTCATTAAAACCGCGCAGCAAGACGCAGTTCACTTTCACTGGATTCAGTCCGGCCCGTTGGGCGGCGCGGACTCCGGCCAGCACTCGCTCGTAACCATTGGGCACGCGGGTGATGCGGGCGAAGCGCTCCTCATCGACGGCATCCATCGAGACCGTCACGCGGGAGAGTCCGGCATCGGCCAGCGGCTGCGCCAACTCCGCCAGCAAGTGTCCATTGGTGGTGATGGCAATGTCGAGCGGACCGCCGGAGAGCGTCTTTATCTGGCCGAGTTCATGTACCATTTCGACCAGTCCGCGGCGCAGCAGAGGCTCACCGCCCGTAAGGCGGAGCTTGGTGATCCCCAGCCCGACAAAGACCCGCACCATGCGCAGGTAGTCGGCAATGGGCATCTCCGGAAACTGCGGGCCATCGTTTCCCGAGCGGCAATAGACGCACTTATAGTTGCAGCGATCGGTGATGGATATCCGCAGATCGTGGATGCTTCGGCCGTATTTGTCGGTCAGTCCCATTCCGTCTTCGTATGCACCACAGAGACACTGAGGCACCGAGAAACCCCGCCAGCCTCCGCGAGAGCTATTCGTTCGAAACCCAATACTGTTTGAAGACGAGCAAGGAAAAGAAGCCCGGCGCTCACAGGCTAGCAGCGCGGCTGATCGTTTCCTTTCCAAGCACGGGAGGCATGGACGTTTCCCTCCACACCCTCGGCCTCACTCGCGCGAGGCGCCGCCGCCGCAGCCCTGGGTATTCCGGTAGGCCGCGGAGGTCGGAAACAGTATTCTCAATTATAGAGGCAACCGGGTTCTTGAGAAGCGCACAGAAAAACGCGTCCCGGCTGGTTGGCCGGGACGCGCTGTTATCTCAGTGATGCACCAGGGATCGCTAGAAGCGGAGTTTGGCTCCAATCTGGATCTGGCGCGTCGAGTAAGCAAAATTGCTGTTGGCGTTGTTGACCGTGCCGAACGGAGAATTGTAGGTAAGTGTGGATACCCCAGCCACGCTGCCGATGATGTACCCCGTGTTGTTGATACCGGTCACGTTGCGATGGTTGGCAAGGTTGAACGCTTCGGCCAGGAACTGAAGGTTGAACCGCTCGGCTAGCTGGAAGCTCTTGGAAAGACGCATGTCGATGACGTAGGTATTCGGGTAGCGGAACGTATTGCGCCCGACCTCCAACAAGCGGGCCGCGCCTCCCGAACCATTGATGCTGGATCCCAGCCCGCCGGTGGGTGTGCCGCTGGTAAGCAGGCTATACGGCAAGCCAGTCTGCGCCTGGAAAATCGGCGCTAGTTGCCAGCCGTTCGCCAGGTATCCCGCAAATCCCTTCACCTTCCAGGGAGAATCGATGACCGCATTCGCAGTGAACCGCTGGCGGACGTCGAAACTGGAAGTTCCGTACTCGCACTTCAAGCAACTCGGATTCAGCAGATCGTTCGTATCGCTGAACGTTGATTCGTTTTGCCCGTAGTCCAGCGCATGCGCCCAGGTGTAGTTAGCGCTGAACTGGATGTTGTGGCTCATATTGTGGTTCACCTGGACCGCAAATGCGTTGTAGTTGGAATTGACGCCGCTGAAGATGTTGGTCATGGCGCCAAAACTGGTGTTGGGCCGGGTGGTGTAAAGCAATCCTGACACGGTAGAGGTTTTGACCGGACCCTGATGATTAGGGTCCACCACGTTGTAGGTAATTGTCGTCGGCGTTCCCAGGTTGGTATCGACGAAATTGGGCAGTTCACGGCCAAAACTTCCCAGCCAGCTCATCGATAGGGTTGTGTTGCGGCCTAATTGGCGTTCAAAGATCAAGTCGGCCTCCTGAACCTGGGGGTTCTGGAAATTGCCGTTGAAGAATACGATGTTCGGCTTGATCGTCCCGGTCGGAGGGGTTGCGGGGTTGATAATTTGCGGGAAAACCGCTCCGCCCTGGGTTGCGGTGAAGAAGTAGCTAAGCTGAGCTCCCGTCGCCCCGGTGTTGACCAATGTGTTGTAGATGGTCGAGTTGATGATGCGGCCGTAGTAGATGCCCCATCCGCCACGGATGGACGTGGTTCCGTTTCCGAAAATATCGTAGGCGAAACCGACACGCGGGCCCCAATTGTTCTTGTCGGCAGGACGATTCCCCGTTTGGGGTGCGTTGGCGTTGACCAGGCTGGAACTGGGCAACATCTGATACTCGTAACGCAGGCCCAGGTTCAGTGTTAATCGCGGATTGACCTTCCAGGAGTCTTCTCCGAAGAACGCCAGATCGTTGGTATTGAACGCGGTGCCGAGAGGACCAAACGCCTGCTGGAAGTTCGAGTAGCAGGGGACCTGCTTCTTATTGGAAACGCAGCTGTTCGGTTTGTACAGGTCAGAAAAGTAATTCAGCAAGCTGCTGTAACTGTAGGCTCCGTACTGGATGCGCAGGTTCTGCAGATCATCATTGACGTGGTTGTAATCGCCGCCGAACTTGAACGTGTGCCTGCCATGTATCCAGGTCACGGTGTCGGCCACCTGGTTACGGCGCTCATCAGGATATTTCGGGCGCTCCAAGAAGCTGGGCACGCCGAATGTGAAGCCATTGGTGATGGAAACCTGCGGCGGCAGGCCGAGGGGATTGGTATATCCAGGAGGTGCCACCAGGGTGTTTTGTTCGTACGGTGTGGGGACCTGGCTGTTCTCGTATTCGAAGTCGCGGCCCCATTGGTAACGAGCGACGTTAGAAATATTGGTGGTGAACAGCGAGCTAAGCTTGGCAACGAACCACGTGTCCTTGACATAGTCGTTGCCGAAGCTGGCAATCCCAAACGTGTTGCTAGACTGGGTCTGAATGCCGGCAGGAGATGACCACCGCATGCGGTTGGCCGAGAGTGACAGGCTGTTGCTCTGGTTGATGTTCCAGTCAATCTTGGGGAAGGTAATGTTCTGGTTGCCGGTGCGCGGAGTTGGTCCCAGCATGGTCAGCAGCCCATTCAAGCCGTTCGTGTAATCCGTCTGCGCCTGGGCTGGTGTCACCCCCAGGCGCGACGCCAAAGTGGCGATCGTCGCCGAGGATGGTGTGGCAAAAAATGCGGAAGGACTGGTGGCTACGGCCGTTCCAGGGAAGTTGCGACCAAAGTTGTCATAAGCCACGTAGAAGAAAAGTTTGTTTTTGATGATCGGTCCGCCCACCCCAAACCCCCAGATTTTTCTGATGTCCGTCGGCAAGTAGGGCGTGGTGGTGAAAACGCCGGGTGAGGTCTGGGTGGTTAGCGTGGTGAAGGGGTTGGTGGAACTCCAGGCGCTGGAGCGATCGAGAAAGTAAGCATCGCCATGAAACTGGTTGGTGCCGCTCTTGGTTACGGTATTGACCACACCTCCGGCGGCACGTCCGTACTCGGCCGAATAATCGGAAGTGTTGACCTGGAACTCCTGCACCGCAACCTTGGCGGTCGAATAACCCGCACGGGTACGTCCGCGCTCTTCGGAGAAGAATGCCTGGTTGTTATCGGCCCCGTCCACCGTGTTGTTATTCAGGAGCGTGCTGACGCCGCGGAAGCTGACCAGACCAAATCCACTGAGATTGTTGTTCACGCCCGGAGTCAGCAGCACGAATTCCGACCAGCGTCCGCCATTGATAGGCAGGTTCTGGATGGCGACCAAATTCAGCACTGGCGCAAAGTCGGGGGAGGTCGTATTGACCTCGGGCGCTTCGCCCGTGACTTCGACCTGCTGCGTGGTGCCGGCCACACCCAGCTTCGGTGCGAGTTCGGTCACTGTGCCAACTTGAACGACGACCGGGTTGGCCTTGTAGTCCGCAAAGCCCGAGGCCGAAACCGTAACCGTGTAATCGGCGGGTTGCAAACCTGTCACGCGGAAATAGCCAGACGAATCTGTGGTCGCCGTCTGCTCGGCGTTGGTGCCGTTGTTATGTACCAGCACCTTGGCGTTGGCCACCACCGCTCCATTGGCGTCGAATACCGTGCCGCCAACCGCACCTTCCGTGGTGGACTGGGCAAATGCAGCAACTGAAACCAGCACGAAAATCACGAACAGGAAAGTTGTGATTAGATCTTTTTGATTATAAGTTGCGCAACTTTTAAATAGATGGCTGTGGCCAGACCCCGAACACATGGCGAATCACTCCTGGTGAGATTGGGCAGTTCTGTGCCCCGTAAGGCACACGAGTTGAATTCATTTGAAACCAAAAACCCCGACTGAGTACCTTCCAGCCTATCAGCCCAGCGGTTGATGATTCATTAAAGAAATATTTATAGCGGATGAAAGAAATATCAATAACACGTGTCAGGCGGCAGACTTGGGCGGGTCCCGGTTAGCCGCGTCTGATCTGCAACGCACCAAGCCGCGCCGGGCTCGGCGAGGCCCTGTGCAAATCCAAACTTCGGCCAGCGAATCTATAACAAAAAACTACATACCTTCATAATTCGGGCCTCCTCCACCCTCCGGAGGCACCCAGGTGATGATCTCGTAGGGATCCATGATGTCGCAGGTCTTGCAATGGACGCAGTTGGAGGCGTTCAGATGAATCTGCAGCCCGGCGGGGGTGTCGGCTGCCTCCACCATTTCGTACACGTTGGCCGGACAAAAGTTCTTGCAGGGGTTCCCGAATTCCTGCACACACCGCTCGTTGCAAATATTGGTGTCGTGGATGACGAGATGCGCCGGTTGGTCTTCCTCGTGCTTGGTTCCCGAGTAATACACGTCGGTCAGTTTGTCGAAGGTGAGCTTGCCATCGCCTTTGGCGGCATTGATGATGTGCGCTTCCGCGCCGCCGTCTGCAGGCAACTGCGATAGGTGCTTCATGCGTAGATGGCCGGCATGATTGCTGTAACGCGGACGCACTCCGTGGCCTCCGGTGACCTGCTGAATGCCGGCGTGTAGCATGCCGGAGAGAAAGCCCTTGTCAAAGCCCTGGTGGAAGTTGCGGACCGGCCACAACTCATCCTTGATCCAGCTCTTCTCCACACGCTCTTGAAACTGGTGCAGGACATCGAGGGAGAAGTCATCTTTCGCCATCGCCTCATAGGCCGTTTCGGCTGCCAGCATCCCACTCTTGATGGCAAGGTGGATCCCTTTCAGCCGCTGCGAGTTCAGAAATCCGGCCGAGTCTCCCAGGATCATCCAGCCGTCGCCGGCCACCGGCGGAATGCACCACCAGCCTCCGTAGGGGAGCGACTTGGCCCCGTAGCGGACCATCTTGCCGCCCTCGAGGAGCTTCGCGATGAACGGGTGCTTCTTGAATTCCTGCAGGACGTGCTGCGGGTCGATGCGGGGATCGCGATAGTCCAAGCCGGTCACGAATCCCAGCGACACCAGGTTGTCATGCGAGCCGTATATCCATGCACCGCCGTACTCATTGAAGCTCAGCGGGTAGCCCATGGTGTAGATCACTTCGCCCGGGGCGAACCGGCCGGGCGGCAATTCCCACAATTCCTTCACGCCGACGCCGTAGGTCTGGGGATTGCGCTCGTGGTCTAACTGAAAGCGACCGATCAACTGCTTGGTCAGCGAGCCGCGACTGCCTTCGGCGAGAATGACCACCTTGGCCTTGAGGTCGTAGCCAGGCTCGAAGTTCGACTTCTGCTCGCCATTCTTGTCTACGCCTTTGTCGTCGGTGCGCACGCCAAGCACGCGTCCCTTTTCGAAAAGCAGCTCCGAACCAGCGAACCCAGTGAATATGGTGATGCCCGCCGCTTCAACCTTGCTGGCCAGCCACTTTACGAAGCGGTTGATCGAGATCACATAGTTGCCGTGATCGCGCAGTGGCGGCGGCGTGATGGGAAGTTTGAATTTCCCGGTGCGGGTGAGGTAGTAAACAGCTTCTTTCACCACCGCCGCTTCGAGCGGCGCATCGTTCTCGAAATCGGGCAGCAGCTCAAGCATGGAACGCGGATCGAGCAGCGCGCCGGAAAGGCAGTGCGCACCCGCCTCACGCGCTTTCTCCAGCACGTAAATATTGTCTTTGGTGAGCGGAGCGTCGGGATGCTTGGCGTTATGTTCGTCGATCAATTGCGCCAAACGCAACGCGCAAGCCATTCCGGCGGGACCACCGCCAACGATGACCACGTCCGCTTCCATCGCGGGACGCTCAATATTCGGAAGTGGTTTACGAAATACGATCATGCGCCCTTTGCCTTCTTCACTTCTTCGATAAGCGGCGGCACGATGTCGAACAGGTTGCCTACCACCGCAATGTCGGCGATTTCAAAGATCGGCGCCTCGGAATCCTTATTGATGGCGATGATGCTACGCGATCCCTTCATCCCGACCACATGCTGAATCGCCCCGCTGATGCCCAACGCGAGATACAGCTTCGGCGCAACGGTTTGTCCGGATGAGCCCACCTGGCGGTCCATGGGCAACCAGCCGGAATCGCAGATCGGGCGCGACGCGGCAATTTCACCACCCAGCGCGGCAGCGAGTTGCTGCGCCAGTTCGATGTTCTTCTGCTCCTTAATGCCGCGGCCAACGGAGACGATGATCTCGGCCTGGGTGAGATCGACGGCCTGCTTCGCCTCCTTGAAGGGGGCTTCAGGCTTATTGCGGATGACGCCGTCGGCGATCACAACGTTTACGGTCTCGACTGGAGCCGGGGCGTTGCCGTCTTCCACCTTATCGCCGCGGAAAGCGCCTGACTGAAACGTCGCAAAGAAAGGAGCGTCGCCCGCGAACGAAACATCGGCGACGTATTTTCCCTGGAACATCTGCCGGATGAACAGCAACCTGCCACCCTCGAATTTGTAGCCAATTGCGTCGCTGATAAGGGCGCGATTCAACGCTGTAGCCAGCTTGGGAGCAAAGTCGCGCACCTGGTAGGTGTGCGGCATCAGCACCAGCTTGGGCTGCTTCTGCTCAATGAAGCCTTTCAGGGATGCCACAAAACCATCGGGAGTGTAGGGCTCGAGTTTGGACGACTCGATGTCGTACACCTTGGCGACGCGCCTGGCGGCAACTTCGTGGGCGATGTCACCAACTCCGCTGCCTACGACGGCCGCTTCCAAGAGCCAACCGGTTTCAGCCGCGATCGCCTGTGCTCCCGTGAGCGTCTCCCACGAGACGCGGTTCAGTTTGCCGTCCCGCTGCTCGACTACAACCAGAATAGTGTCTGCCATTTCGATCCGTTCCTGCGCCCTGTTTTGAGCGCGTGCCGTGCGCTATTGCTGTCCGGCACAAGTTAGTCCTCGGACTTGCGAGACACGGGCTTGTCCAACCGCCCGTCTTTTGACGGCCCATCCTGCATATTCAGGAGCTGCGCCGCCTTAATCGATAGCCGTAAATGTTCAGCAGCAACCCTACGACGACCAGTGCCACGGCTATGGCACCGAAACGTATCTGTCCCAGCTTGACGGCCGCTGGCTGAAAAAACATCACGAGCAACGCGAACAGCACCAGAATCCAGCCCACAACCATGAGGGCTTTCCCGGTTTCGCGATTTTCTTCTTGCGACGCCATCGCCGTCTCCTGCGTGCGAGATATCAACTTTGGCTCCCAAAGCCCGAGTTTGTGCACTCACCCAATCACAGCACGTGAAACTCGTTGCGCAACTTGTCAACGAGTTTCTTGGCCACTTCCGCCGGTGGACCTTCGATTACTTCGGTCTTCTTCGTCTTCAGCGGGATGTACAACTTCTCGATCTTCTGCATATTTTCGCCGAGCGCCGATTTCACCTCGTCGAAAGCGACTTTCTTCATCGGCTTGTTCTTCGCCTGCTTGATGCCGATCAGTGTGGCGTAGCGCAGCTTGTTGATGCCTGACTGGATGGTCAGCACCGCGGGTAGCGGCATGTCAACAAACTGGAAGTACCCGGCTTCCAGCTCGCGCTTCACCCGGATGCCGGTGTCGTTCTTCTCGATCTGCATGATGATGGTGGCATGCGACCAACCCAGCAGCTCGGCCAGCAAGACCCCGGTTTGCGCAAAACCGTAGTCATCCGATTGCAGGCCGGTGAAAACCAGGTCGAAATTCTCATCCTTCACCACGGCTGCGAATGCTTTGGCGGTGTTGAAGGCGTCGAGTCCAACGAAGCTGTCGCCTTCCAGATGGATGGCACGATCAGCGCCTTTGGCCAGCGCCTCGCGCAGCACCTGCCCCGCCCGGGCGGGGCCGCTGGTAATAACGACGACCTCTCCTCCGTGCTTCTCCCTCTGGCGCAGCGCCTCTTCGAGCGCAAACGCATCCGGCTCATTGACTTCATAGGAAACGTCTTCGCGAATCCATGTTCCGCTCTCGTTCAGCTTGAGCGGAGCGTCCTTCTGCGGGACCTGCTTCATGCAAACCAGGATCTTCATCCTGAGCTCCTTCGACCCGGGCAATTTGCCGTCAGGCAGCCGGGTTTCGCGCAGCGGACAGATGGAACTCCGCCTGCGGTGTTGGTGATATCAGAATCGATGCGGCCCGATAGAGAGCGAGTCCATCGTCACTACCGAAACAGGCGAGTATAAATGACCGGCTTGAGGATAGGAAAGGAAACGCAAGCGCGATTTCCATAACGGGAAATTCCGCTTGCGTTTCGAATGCAGTGAGGTTGGAGAAACTTGCAGTGCGTGAGACTGTCGGTGCCCCAGGTTCGCGCCGCGCCAGCGGCGATAACCTGGGTACTAATTCCATTGTGCCTGCCGCCGTTTACGACTAACGCCGCTCTTGCTCCAGCAGCTTCTTTTTGCGCTCGATGCCCCAACGATATCCGGCAAGTTCTCCATCGCTACGCACCACGCGATGACACGGCACTGCGAGCGCTACCGGATTGCTTGCGCAAGCCGCAGCTACAGCACGAACCGCCTTTGGATCACCAATCGCGCGTGCGACTTCACTGTAACTGCGAGTTTCACCAACTCGAATCTCGCGCAATGCCTGCCATACTTTGTTCTGGAAGGCGGTGGCGCGGACGTCCAGGGGCAAGTTCATCGTGACGTTCTCACCTCGTAAGCTCGCCAGCAAAGGCTGCAAATACGGCTGAAGAACTGCTTTGTCCCGCTGAACCTGTGCAGCGCGGAATTCATCGCGCAGCTCGCGCTCCAACTCACTTGCGCTCTCCCCGAAGCGAACGGCGCACAACCCACGCGCAGTCGCGGCCACTAGAATGCGCCCGAGCGGTGACGGAACAATTGCGTACTGAATCGTCATGCCGGCTCCCCCGCGCCGGTAAGTTCCGGGAGTCATGCCAAGCTGCTGGCCGGCTTTTTCGTACAGGCGGCTGGGCGAGCCGAAGCCCGCATCGTAAAGTGCTGTGGTCACATCGTCTCCTTTGCGCAATCCATGTTTGACTTGCTGCATGCGCCGCGCCGACTGGTACTCGCGCGGGCTCAGGCCAGTAGCTCGCTTGAACAGGCGTTGCAAGTGAAACGGACTCACCCCCACGCTCTTGCTCAGATCCGCCAGGGTCATTACTCCTTCGGCTTTGTCGAGCAATTGGCGCGCTCGCGTCACCGCTTGTGCCTGCGAAGATATTTCCGTCGGCTTGCAGCGCAGGCAGGCCCGATAGCCCGCCCGTTCGGCTTGCCGCGGATCGGGGAAGAACTCCACCGAATCCCGTCGTGGACGCCGGCTGGGGCATGACGGCCTGCAGTACACGCCTGTCGTCCTGACCGCGAAGACAAACCGGCCATCCTGCCGGGCGTCGCGTGCCATCACCTGTTGCCACTGTGTCTCGGATTGCATATCGCAAAGGTATCGCTGTTGATTTGAAAGCGCTATCCGGGTCTTGCGGGCAAACTACCTTCTCGTAACTGAGATTTTACCGCCGGAGCGGCTGCCTACCTTCAACCACCAGCCATACTGGAGGTAAACGGTGATATGGGGACTTAACGCCAACTAACCGTGCCTGCTTGCCAGGAAAGTCATTCGTGTTTCAGCCTGTCAATCGCCGTGCTGAGGAGGCCATTGAATCGCTGGGGATATTCCATCATCAGGGAGTGCCCGACCCCTGGCATGAAAATCACTTGAACACCGTAGTGCCCGAGCGAGGCAACGTCGGTCGGAGCGTTGTCAGGATTGATAGCGATCACCGGCAGATGCAGTTGTTCCAGGGTCCGCGGCATTTCGCGGCTGTAGCTGAACGCCGAGTCCAGCGATGGCAGAGCGATACTCGGGGGTGCGGACGACATAATCTGCGCGACTCGTTCCACGAGGGCAGGGTCCGAGGTGCTTACGAACATGCTTCGAACGAGGTCGCGAGTTGCGTCTGGGAAATTTGGGCTTAATTTCGCCACAAATGCCTGGACTTCTTCTGGGGTTCGCCCTGTCCCCGGCTTCTTGTAAGTGTCTATCCAGATGAGGCCTACGACGCGGCCCGGGAGGCGCAGGGCTGCCTCCGGGATCACGTCACCCCCCCATGGAGTGACCAATGAGGATGATCCTTTTGAGCTCCAGTTTCTTCACCACCGCTGCGACGTCGTCACCATAAGATTGAATTGTCCACCTTTCGCGATTGCGGCCAGAGTCGCCGTGGCCTGCCAGATCGACAGCGACAACCTTGAACTGTCTTGAGAACGGTTCTATCTGACCAGCCCAAAAGCTTCGATTACACGACCAGCCGTGGACAAAAACGAGGGCCAGCGATCCCTGGCCATGCACTTCATAGGCTATGCGAACACCGTCGGTCGACCTTGCCCGGTGGACCTTACTCCCTGAGTCCGCTGCGGCGAATGCCGTGAGCAGAGCAGTCGTGGCGAGTACCGGCGCGAATCGCCGCAGGGTCTTCCGGAAAATCGAATGAACCGCCATAACCACCTCGCTGGCACGTCGAAAAGCAATGTTGGACGGGTGGGCAAATTGTCATTCGTCAGGCAGCTAGCCCTAGCATTATGTACCAGCCGTCAACTGCTGTAATCAGGCCATCTCGCAGTCAATCGCGAACCGGAGGCTAAGGGTGGATCGGGAATGATAGCTGGTGACAGGGACGACGACGACGGTCTGCAGCGCATGCGGGCGGTGTGCTTCTTCACCGCGAGAACACCACTCCGTGCGGCAGGCCCGATCCCTTCCAGCCGTGCGGCCACTGCTGGTCCGCGAAGTTGAAGCCAGCCTTCCCCTGCGCGTCATGGAAAGTGTCGTCCATCGTGACAGCACCAGTCGCCTGATCGAGCTTCATCATGAATAAGCGTGGCTCTCTACCCGTCACCACCAAACGCTGCGTCTTGGCATCCCAACTCGTCCAGTGGGGCTCGAACGTATCACTGATCTTCAAGCGCGAGACCTCCACCGGCTTCTCCCCATTGGCAATATCCAGCACGATCAAACCGTGAGTCGCCGGAACGCTCTGCACCAGGTAGTGCCCTACGATGGTGGGAACCCCGCACCAGTTGCCCGGAAATGTGTACACCAGCTGCGACTTGGGCTGGTCCGTCTTCATCCCCGTGATGCGCTCGATCCCGCAGCCCAGTGTCTGCACATAGATTGCTCCATCGGGACCGAGGCGCGGCTCTTCTGGACTGATCTGGGCGTAACGATTCTCCCCCACATCAAAGTAGGACGTTTTGAGCAGCTTGAGATCGGAGAGACGCCAAAGCTGGTAGGTGACGCCCCGAAAGACATCGTCTTCGTGCATCGAGGAGTTGGTGGAGACGACCCGATCCAGTTCAGGAAGTACGACTAGGCTGTAAGGCATCAGCAGGGCGTCGGGAAACGCCGGGTCCTCATTGCTGGCGGCGCGAACCACCTTTCCCTGATCGTCAATCTCCACCAGGCCGCCGCTGGTGCCCATGTGTCCTTCGCTCCCGCCGCCGTGGTGCGCGTGCTGGAAGGTGGCGAGCACGTGCCCATTGGGCAGCCTCAGGTACGAGTGCGGATGCATATAGCCCGCCATGTCAGTAAACGAAGTCGCAACCTTCGGATGCAACGGGTCATTCACATCGAAAATAAAGGTGCGGCCCGCATTATGGTCGTTGGCAAAGAGCATCCCGCTGGCGGGCATGGTGTATTCCGTGTGATGCGCGTACATCGTCTGCTGATCGGTGGCGACCGTCGTCATCAACGTGCCGTAAGTTGGCGAAGCCGGATCGGCATCGATCACCGCGATAAAGTCATTGCCTTTTTTGGCCGTGTCGCCGGTCCAGGCAAACATGTAGTGCCCGGGCGCAGCTGCTTTTTGCTCCTCCGACTGGACGGGGGCCGTGACCGAGAAGAAGACTAGGGTGAGGACGAATAGGAAACGCGGCACGCAGACCTCTTTCAGCTCAGCAAACATAATCTCTGGGGCAAGAAAGTATCACACGGAGACGTTACCTCCGTCCTTTCCCACCTCGTCTCCCATCCTGTAAGAAAGGTACCGTGAGGCAAGGGATTCGTGTCTCTGCCCACTTCCGCGCCCCGGCTGCGGATGAAAACCGCTCGTTGAAGACCCTAATCGTGCACTTCACCGGAACTGGACTTGTACGTTCCATCGGGTGGAGCATCGCTTCGGCGGTGCAAATTCCGGCCCCATGGAGTGCACGGCTTTTGTCTGTTGAGGTAAGGAAAAACGAACACCCGGCGAAAACCATGCCACGTAATTCCTACAAGCAGACATGGATACGTGTAACTTATATATTTATCAATGACATGCGAACAATTTCCGCCTAAGCGGCTGATTCGAAACAACCGCGTGAAAAATATTTTGGGGTTTGTCACCGCGCCGCGGGTCCCCTCGGCACGGTCCGCTCTACGCGGTGGAACCCTTGGCCGCTTGCGGAGCGGACGCTAAAATCGCGTTCACTCTAGCCTTCTCCGCCAGGGCGTTCGCTTCCTCAAGTCTCTCCAGCTCTACGTTCAGTTCTGCCCCGAGCAAAATGGCCATCGCGGTGAATTGCAGCCACATCATCAGCACGATGAATGACGCGAGCGTTCCGTACATGGCGTTGAAATAGGAAAACTTGCGGAGGTAGATCCCGAGCAGCCCGGAGCTGCCGATCCACACCACCACTGCAAAAACCGAGCCCGGAAACTGCTGCTTGAGCGCGTGTTTTCGCTGCGGCCCGACATAATAGAGCAACTCAATGGAGGCCAGTGCGCTGGTCACGACCAGCGTCCACCGCATGTAAGGCCAGAATGCAACAAAGGAACGGCTCACGTTGAAGACGCGGGCCAGTTCACCCGCGAAGTGCGGTCCGAGAAGCATGGCGCCCAGCGCAACGGTAATCATGGCGCCGAGGACGAAGGTCACGGAAATCGCATCCAGCCGGCTCTTCCAGAAAGCCGGGGTTTCTTTCACGCCATAAATCGAATTCAGCGCGTCTGCCATTGCGGCGACCGCATTGGAAGTGGCGACCACGGCGAGAATAAATCCAGCCGACAGCAGGCCGCTGTTGGTGCGCATGGTGGAGTCAAACATGCTCTCCACCATCGGCATCGTCTGCTCGGGAATGAAATGGGCAACCAGGTTCGTCATCCGCGTCGCCAGGTGCGGGATCGGCATCAGGGCAAGGGCGCTGGCAAGAAAAATGAGGAACGGAAAAAGCGACATCAGGAAGAAGAATGCCAGGGCCGCCGAAGAGGTGAATCCATCATGGCGAACGAAGCCTCGAACCGAAGTCAGCACCACACTGCGAAACCTTTCCAGGCGAGGAACCAACTCTGGAAGCGGCCCGGAATACGATTCCGATGCAGTCGTCGGCATGCCTAAGGTTGCCACCAGATGCGGCCGACCGCAACTGCGATCATCATCACTTCCGCGGCGCTATAGCAACTCGAGTCCGCGCTTCACGATCGCTCGTGCCTGCTCCGTCGACTCGAAAACGTGGGCTTCCAGACCGACCCGCCTCGCACCATCCACATTCCGCGGACGATCGTCAAAGAAGAGCGCACGGGCTGCGTCACAGCCCAACGCAGCCAGACAGGCGTGATAGATTTCCGGTTCAGGCTTGATGACACCCAGTTCGCACGACCATATCCGGACATCGAATTCATCCAGCCAGTCGAACTTTCTGCGTAACTCGCCAAGTAGGTCGAAGGGCATGTTGGAGAGGATCGCTGTCTTCAGCCCGTTCGACTTGATCTCCCTCACCAGTTCCAGCATCTCCGGGTTGAGACGCGTCCACATGTCTGACTCCATCGCCACCATTCGCTCCACCGTGGGCGGAGGAATATGGACCCCCGCGACCTCGGCAAATCTCTGCCAGTGCTGCCGGTAGTCAGCGTGACCGCGGTCGTAATGGTCACGCGTGTTGGAATACAGCTCGAAAAATTCCGACTCGCTTACTCCAGTTAGAGCTGCGAAGTCCAGCAGCTCCTCGCGGCTGGGGGCGTAGCTCAACACCCGCCCGTAATCGAACAGAACCGCATCCCATGGAGTCGATTTCATGGTGTTCATTTTGTGCGGAGGACTAGGTTGCCTTCACCAGCATGCAGGTAACGTCATCGTGCTGCGGGGCGCCGGCCACAAAGCGGTCGAGGTCGGTCATGATGCTCTGCAGCAGTTGGCCCGGGGCCAATCCTGCGCCGCTGTGCACGACAAACTGCAGCCGTGGCTCGCCGTATTCCTCGGCCCGATCGTTTTCCGCTTCAACCACGCCATCGGTGAAAACCACCAGCCAATCGCCGCTTTGCAGCACCACGGAGCCGGCCTCATAGGGAGTACCTTCCAGGATGCCCAACGGAATGCCTCCCTTGTCCAGTCTCTCCATGGCGCCGGATTGGCGGCGCAGCACGGGAGCGTTGTGCCCAGCGTTGACGTAGGTCAACGCGCGCGTAGCAGGTTCGTACTCTGCGAGGAATGCGGTGGTGAAGCGGCGCCCATTCTGGCTGTTGCTGCAAGCGTACTGGTTCATTCGGCCGACCAATTCGGCCAGGCTTCCCGGCGCGGATGCCAGGGTCTTCAGGCTGGCTTGGATCGTGGCCATCAACAGTGCCGCCGGAATGCTCTTGCCAGCCACATCGGCCATGGCGAAAACCCACTTCGATTCTTCGGAAGCCGATCCGCCTCGCCGAAACACGTCGTAGTAATCGCCCGCAACCGTATTTGCGGGCCGGGTGGCAAACGCAATTTCCAGTCCCGGCACTGCAGGTGGACTGGCCGGTAGCAACCAGGTTTGAATTTCCTTAGCGATCTGCAGGTCACGCTTCATCACCACGCGATCCCCGACTTCGAGAATCAGCAGCGCAAACATCAGCAAGCCAGCAAACAAATGCGTATGCAGGGAAAAAGAAGCATTCTCTCCCGCGCTGGCGCGCCAAGTTGCATCTCCGTCGGGAATGAAAATGAGCACCAAGGCAATCAGCAACAGCACGCGGCGGGGAGGCGATAACTTCTCCAGGATGGCCCAGAAAAATTGGCCAGCCACGCTTAAAAAATGCTTGCCTTTCGAGACACCCTGGACCCGCTCTGCGTCCACTTCTTTGGAATACAGCCGATAGCTGGAACGAGCGTCGGTCTGGAATTGTCTCCAGAGCTGGTCGACTCGCATGCCTTCGGTGACCCGGTTCCAGAACTTGTCCACCCGTTCCATCACGGGAGCGACTTTCGCGGTGAGCGGGTCGTTCGGTGACGGCGGTTGGCCGGCGGATTGCGATCCAGGAGGCATAACGCTATGAAGAGGATTATAGGGGTACCGCGTCCCGTCAAAGAAATGTCCGCGCACGGATCACGAACTAAGCTCCCTTCGGCAAGGGCGCCGTTCGGGACTTCTTTCCGTTACGCCTATTCGAGAAAAGCCACCGACTGAACGCTGGTGACTTCAAAACGCTTACGGCAGCGAATGTTCTTGCACGCGACCAGGTCGTCGCGGCGCACCATGTAGGACTTTGCTTTGGCAAACTTGGCGCGGTCGCGCTCGTCGGCCCGTCCGGGAAGCTGTTTCTTCTTGGTGCGGACGAACCATCCCAGATCGTATTCGGCGGACTGATGGCAATGCGGGCAAGTCATAGTGGCTTTCTTGGTCTCTTGCCGCTCGTCAAAGAAATCACGCTCTTCCATCGGGCCCTCCGCGCGTACCGGCGCAATCAACCGCCGCAGCTACGACGTTGCCATTAGATCACAGCCGAATCGAATTCCCGGCGACGTAGACGATGATTTTCGTCGGCCCAGCCCGGTTCCGCCTGCCCCGGCATGGTTGGGGAAGCCGGCTGGCGTTCGTCCCAATTCCCGCTCCCAACGCCGAAAAAGGTGCTAACATCTGCAATCGGGAGGGGCCTATGTTCAGCCTACTTCTGCTCTCACTGGTGCTTTCCGCGCCCTCGGCCGCTGCACAAATAACGGCAGTCCTCAGCGATTCCACGGTCGCCGAACCAACGGCACCGCTTCCTTTCGGCCCCGAAACGCCATTGGCTGGCGAGGAACAACAGGCCCAGGCATTCGACGCGATGGAAATCCACCCCGACTCGGATATTTGCTACAAGATCCGCGCCTATATCTTCTCCACCGGCCCCGTTCCCAAGTTGCTGCGGGAAACAACCTGTGGACCGAAGCGCGGCTCACTCAAGAGCATCGAGGGAGCGAAGCCCAAACTCGTGCCGATCGATGTCGAAGAGACGCCTGCCTCAGTTCGTGCGCGCTGAAACCACTTGAACTCGGCTGCATCACATACTTTCAATATTGCTTGAGGAGAAGTGTGCAAATGCCAGACAAGGAAACGCTGAAACGGGCCCAGGAAGACGCACGCGAAGGCAAATCCCCGAGTACGCAAGCAGGGGAATTCGTACGCGAAGAGATCGACCACATCCGTGAAGGGAAGCACGGAGCCGCGTCTTCCAAGCAGGCGATCGCGATCGGCCTCTCCAAAGCGCGACGTGCTGGAGTGAAGCTGCCCCCGCCCAAGGCCGGGACGACGTCCCCTCAAATCCGTGAGAAAGCCGAACGCGACTACGTGGAAGGTCAATCGAACTCAGGAAAGAAAATTTCGGCCAAGCGCTCTCGGGCGGTGGAAGACGTGCTCAAGAAAAAGGGGCACGCAGCCGCATCTCACGCTGCGCTTTCCAAGCAGGCAAAGCAGGCGGCAGCCAAACGCTCCAGTTCCTCACGCAGTCAGGCAGCGAAAAAAGCGGCGCGCACGAGAGCCCGGTCCGGACATAACCGCTACGGGAAATGAGCCGCGGGTTACTCTCCGCCACCCACCTTTGCCGCATAGGGATTGTCGTCGAGCACTTCCCACACTGTATCGAGCACGGTCCCGTCCACCCACTTCACCACCGCTACTGGACGGTCGCCCAGCCTTGGCTTGGCGGGGTTGCCTCCGCAGATCTGTTCGACCTCGGCCTTGATCTTCTCCATGGTGCGGATCGGCAGGCCTTTGCCTTTCACCGCATCGAGCAAATCTTGCCGCTTCGGATTGATGGCAATGCCGCGTTCGGTAACGATCACGTCGACCAACTCGCCCGGCCCCGTGATGGTGGTGACTTCGTCCACGATCACCGGAATGCGGTCGCGGAACGACGGCACCGCGAGGATCGTGCACCCTGCGAACAGGCAGTTCTGCCAGCCGCCGATGCCGTGCAGCAGTCGACCATCGGAGTGTGTCACTACGTTGGCGTTGAAATTCACGTCCACTTCGGTCGCGCCCAAGACGCAAGCATCGACGATCGAAGCGAAGTTGCCCTTGCCGTGAAAGTTGTACGACGTAAAAGGACTGGTCGGGACATGCCGCGGATCGCTTGCAATTGAGCGCACGGCGTCGAGGTCGAACGTCTGTCCGTCGAGGATATAGCCCGTCAGCCCTTCCTTCAGCATGTCCACCAGGTATTTGGTCGAGCCGCCACGCACGAAGCTGGCCTTCACGTTGGCTGCCTTCATCATGTGCGCCAGGTAATCCACGAAAGCCAGGGCAATGCCGCCCGCGCCCGCCTGAAACGAAAAGCCGCTGCGCATGATGCCGCTGTCGCGCAAGAAACGCGCCACCAACTCCGAGATGCGCAACCGGTCGGGACTGCGCGTGATCTGCGTCGTACCGCTGACGATCTTCGACGGATCGCCAATGGACTCGACCTCCACCACGTAGTCCACATTGTTGCCCTGGATCTGCCACGGGATGCACGGAAACGGCACAAGATTGTCAGTCACCACGATTACCCTGTCGGCGTAAACCGAATCGGTCAGCGCGAAGCCCAGCGATCCACAAGCCGACTTGCCGTGCGAGCCGTCGGCGTTGCCAAAGAAGTCGGCTGTCGGCGCCGCGATCACCGCAATATCGATGTGGACTTCGCCATCCTGCACCGCCTGCCAGCGTCCGCCGTGCGAGCGCAGAACGCCCATCCCGCGCATCTGGCCATGCGAACAATAGTCGCCCAAGGGGCCGTTCATGCTGCCTTCGATGTGGTGCACCGCTCCAGACCTCATCAGGTCGATCACCGGCTCGTGACACGGAAACGAAGCGCTGGGGAACCACACCAGGTCTCTCGCTCCCATGCTGGCGGCAGTCTGCAGGGCCGTCAGTGCCACACGGTCGCCATTACGCAAATGATGATGGCTACTGATCGTCATCCCATCGCGCAGTCCGCAGAGCCGCAGTGCGGTTGTGAGATCGGGCACGCGCTTGTCGCCATTCTTGGGATAGTCGCTGTTGCTGCGAATCGCCGGAGCGTTTTTGTTGCCCGTCGGGCGATGACCGTCCACGCCCGCGTACGGAGCCTGCTCGCGTCCGTTTACGACGGTGGGTACGCGTCTGCCCGCCGTGTTCGTTACCAGCCCGGCTGTCACGGTCGTGCTCACGCTGCACCTCCTGTCGCAGTGGAGGGCGCAGCGGTGATAAGTCCCATTCGCTTCGCACGTTCCACCAGCTTCAACGCGCGCTGCACCACCGGAGCGTCAATCATCTTCGATCCCAGACTGACCACGCCGAGTCCCCGAGACTGTGCGTCTTCGTAGGCGGCGACAATTTTCTGAGCCTTCTCGAGTTCTGACGGTGACGGCGCAAACGCGCGATGAATAATCTCGATCTGCATAGGATGGATGCAGCCCATGCCCTCGAATCCCATGGCGCCAGACGCTTCTCCCCAATGTTGCAGTCCGTCCACGTCCGCCACATCGCCGTAAACCGAATCGATAGCCTGCACGTGCGCGGCATGTGCGGCGTTCGCCACCCGCATGCGGGCGAACAACGACTCGTTTCCCGTCATGGTCTTCGTCACACCGAGGTCGGCGGTGTAATCTTCCAGACCGATAGTGATGCCCGCGATGCGGTCCGAAGCTAGGGCGATGGGGAACGCGTTTTCGATGCCCAGCGCTGATTCCAGGATCGGCATCAGCCAGATCGGCGTAGTCACGCCGGACTGTTTCGCGATCCGCGTAATCGCATCGCTCACTTCCGTCACTGGCGCGGCCGTCTCGACCTTTGGAATCAGAATGAGGTCTGGCGATTGCGGAACGATTTCTTCCAGATCGGCCAATCCCAACGGCAACTGGTTGATGCGTACCATGCGCTCGGCCGCGCCGAAATCCACCGCGCGCAGAGCGTTGCGAACCAGCAGTCGCGCTGCATCTTTTTCCGAGTGATGCACCGAGTCTTCCAGGTCCAGAATGACCGCGTCGGGCCCGTGCAGTCCTGAGTTAACAAAGTACTTGGGCTCATTGCCCGGCAGGTAAAGCCGCGAGCGGCGCAACCGGTCTCTCGCCGACGCTGCAGGCAACGGCATCGGCTCGGGCAGCGCCGACTTATGGTTGCCCAGTCCAGCGCGACGAACTGCCGACTCCAGCCGGGCCGCGATGACGAAGGGCAACGCACCTTCGTCCACCATGCTGACGAAAGCATGCTCGACGCCGAGCGCACGCAGCACCTCGCGCACCTGCAGCCGGATGTTGTCGCCGTAATACAGCGCCACCCGCGAGCGCAACTCAATCTCAACACCGCCACTGGCGCGCTCTTCCACCGTTACATGCAGATCAGATCGGACGTCGCTGCCCGCGCGGCCCGCCTCTCCGCGTTTCAGTTCACTAGCTTCGGCTGCTGCCGGCATAAGCCTTCTCCACACCAACGCCCAGCTTGGTCAGAATGGCGTCCGTGACCTGAGTTGTCGAGGCCGCGCCCTGCGCCAGCGACTTCGCACCGCCGGAAATGCGCATCATGTCGTAGCTGCGCACCTTGCCCTCGGAGACAACGTCCGCTATGGCCGCGCGGATCTTCGACGCCTTCTCATTCTCGCCAACGTGATCGAGCATCATTGCCGCTGACAGAATCATCGCGATGGGATTCACGATCGGCGGATTTAGTTCGGCATATTTCGGCGCCGATCCGTGCGTCGGTTCGAACACTGCGACTTCGTCCCCGATATTGCCGGACGCGGCGAACCCAAGCCCGCCGACCAGCCCGGCGAAAGCATCGCTGATGACATCACCGAACAGATTGCTGGCCACGATTACGCCATAGTCTTCCGGATTCTTGGTCAGCCACATGGTCTGCGCATCGATGTTGGTGGACCCCAGCGCGATTTCGGCGAACTGCTTTTGCACTTCTTTGGCGACCTCTTCCATCATGCCCGAGGTCTCGCGCAGCACGTTGGGCTTCTCGCAAATGGTGACCGATTTGTACCCGACTTTGCGCGCGTGGCGGAACGCCGCTTCGCAAATCCGGCGCGCTGCCGGACGGGTGATGATGCGTACCGAAATGGCGAGGTCCGCGCCGGCCACGTTGGCGAACGCCTTGAACTTGGGATGCGTTGCCAGCGCGTCGCGCACCGGCTGTGGCGGATTCGTCCACTCCACTCCGGCGTAGAGACCTTCGGTGTTCTGGCGGAAGACGACGACATCCACCTTGGGCTCTTCAAATCCGCCGACAGGTTTCTTGCGGATGAAGTTCAGCGGGTTTCCCGGAAACGACAGGCACGGCCGCATGCAAATATCGAGGTTGAAAATCTGCCGCATCGACACGATGGGGCTGAAATACTGCAGGCTTTTGTCCTTCAGCGCAGGGATGAGATCGGCTTCGGTTTCCTTCTTCGGCTTCGACGTGATCGCGCCGAACAGTCCGACTTTGTGCTGCCGCAGCAACTCGATAGTGCGCTCCGGCAGCGGATTGCCCTCGTTCCTCCAGCTCTCCCATCCAATGTCTGCGTGGACGTACTCGGCCTCGAAGCCGACTGCGTCCAGAACGCGAATTGCCTCGGGAAGAACCTGGTTCCCAATGCCATCTCCCGGCATGGATACGACCGTATGTTTTGCCATGAACGCAAACTCCTTCTGAAATGTCGCACCTTCAGGTGCGCGGGTAGAGCCGGCCTTCAGGCCGACGTCTAGGCCCTTCTAAATGATCGGGGGCTTCAGCCCCCGCGGGATCTACTCTTCGGCAGCGCGCTACACCTGCGCGACTGTCTGGTTCAATCCCAGCTTCGTACTCACCAAATTCTCCACTCCCCCTGCAATCACCAGCGATTGCGCCACCGAGCCCAACGCCGGGAACGTGAGCTCCTCACCGGCATACCGGATCGTACTCGCAGCGAAATCAACTTCGATCTCATCGCCGGGAATAATTGTCTTCTCTTTGCCCGCGACCGCATCTGCATACTTTGCGCGCAGCCGGTTCACCAGTTCAGGCGTCTCGATGCACAGGAATCCGTTGTTGAATGCGTTGCGCAGGTACGTCTGCGAGAAGCTGCCCGCAATCACCAGCGGAATGCCTGCACACTTCAACGCGGTGACAGCCTGCTCGCGACTGGAACCCGTGCCAAAGTTGAAACCCCCCGCCACCACGTCTCCCGGCTTGCTTCGTCCAGCAAACGTGGGATCGTAATTCTCCATCACCACCTTCGCCATCATCTCGGGCGTCATATCTTCGCGATAGGTGTAGTCCTTGCCGTAAATGCCATCGGTGTTCAGATTGTCTTGCGGCAGGAACACCAACCTTCCTCGCACCATGTGCGGGAAGCCCGGCAGTATCTCCACTTTCTCCGCCTTAGAAGTGGACGCAAATTGCTCGAAGTGTTTCGTGATCTCGCGATACTCGGCTGGATTCGGACCGCAAATGTAACCTGCGACCGCCGACGCCGCCACCACCCCCGGGCTTCCCAGGTAGCACTGCGCATCGCGCGATCCCATGCGCCCTTTGAAGTTGCGATTGGTGGCCGAAATTCCCACCTCGCCCGCTTCCAGCAGTCCCGTGCCCAGCCCGATGCAAGGTCCGCATCCCGGAGGCAGCGCTTGTGCTCCCGCCGTCGTCAGCGTCTGCCAGATCCCGAGTTTCACGGCCTCCTCTTGCACCGAGCGGCTCGCCGCTGCCAGGTAGAATTTCACCCCTGCCGCGACCTTCTTCCCCTCCAGCACTTTCGCCGCGGCCGCCAGGTCTTCCAGCCGTGAATTCACGCACGAAACCAGATATGCCTTCTGGATCGCGACCTTCTTCTTTTCGATCTCCGCCACGGATTGCATCACCTGCACCGTATCCGGCCCCGACACATGCGGAGTCACCTCGGCGAGGTTCATCGCAATGCGACCGGCATACACCGCATCCGCATCGGGCACAAGTGGGCTGATACGAATCTGTTCCAGTCTCCGGTCGGAGATGCGTGTGACTCCCTGCGCGCGTAATTCGCGGTCATGTCCCTCAATGTAAGACAGCGTGACCGCGTCCTCCGGGAACCATCCCACCAGCGCGCCCCATTCCGTGGTCATGTTCGCGATACTGAGGCGAGCATCCATGCTCAGCGACGCCACTCCCGGCCCGGCGAATTCGACTGCTGCATTCAGAACTTCTTCGTGGTTGTAGAGTCCGCACAGGGTGACGATCACGTCCTTTCCGGTTGCTCCCGCTGCGAGTTTGCCTTCCAGCACGACTTGAATCGTCCGCGGAATCTGCCACCAGAATTCGCCCGTTGCCCAGATCGCCGCCGCATCCGTCCGCACTACTGGAGTCCCAATCGCTCCCAGCGCTCCGTACATGTTCGAGTGCGAGTCCGACGCCACCACGAAATCGCCCGGCAGCACGTAACCCTTCTCCACCATGATCTGGTGGCCGATACCAGTGCCCGGCGGATAGAAGTCGATCCCATGCTGGCTGGCGAACGCCTGCATGCTGCGGTACTTCGCCAGGTTCGCCTCTTCCGTGTTCTGGATGTCGTGGTCGGCGGTGAACACCGGTTGCGCCGGATCGTGGATCGTCCGCGCGCCAATCGTCTTAAATTTCTTCATCACCGCCGACGTGTTGTCATGCGTCATCACGTGGTCGGGTCGAATCGACAGGAAGTCCCCTGCCCGCAGCGGACGGCTCGGTCCCTCGGCCATGTGGGTCTGCGAAATCTTCTCGACAACGGTCTGTCCCATACTCAGTCCCTCCTGCAGCCTAACGATCGGCGCGGAACAGCTTCATCAAATCAATGACACTCGCTTGGTTCTCCAGGTTCCAGATAGCGTCCATGGCACGGCGGCGCGCCGCGGGCGCCATCACCGGTTCGGCCAGAGCCTCGAACTTTTCCTCGACTTCCTTGTCGGTCAGGGGATTGCGCGGGTCGCCTTTCGGATAGTCGAGTTGCTTGCTGAACTCGCGGCCGTCCGTCGTCTGCACCGTTACCACCACGCGCTGCAACGCCGGAAATACCTTCTCGATTTCCGGATCGGCCACCACCACGATCTTGTTGAGCTGCGCCCGGATTGCCGGGTCCATGATCTTCTCCATCGTGAATTGCAGCGGCGTTACCTGCCGCTCGGCGACGGCGGCCGCAATCACGTATGGCAGCGAGTGGTCGGCTGTCTCTTTCGTCTGCGGATCGTATTTGCTGGCATCGCTCAGAATATCGGCCCCGCGGGCGGTGGTGCGGATGTGCACCTTGGAGACTTCATCGGGCTTCAAGTCATTGTCCTTGACCAGCGCCAGCGTGGCCGAGATCGGAGTGTGGGTCAGCGCTTCGGTGGGAAATGCTTTCATCCCACATTGTGTGATACGCCACGAATCGCCCAACCCGTCAGTCAGGATGTTCAGCTTCCACTCCGGTCCGAAGCAGTGGACCAGCCCCTCTTTGCCGTCGATGACGTGTTCAGGGCCGCTGTAGCCCTTTTCCGCTAACAGCGCCGCGAACACTCCGCTCTGCGCCGCCATCGGATCGACGGTGTTCTTCATCATGGTCAGCTTGCCTGCAGTCACGGCCCCCAAGGTGGCGCGCGCGCTGGCACTGATGCCGATGGCATGCTGCATTTTGTTGCAGTCGAGGTGCAGCATGCGTGCGGCAACAATCGGCGAGACAAATGCGGTTAGCGTCGCGTGATGCCATCCCCGCTCGCGGATCCCCGGAAACGCAGCCTCGCACAGCCGCATTTCGAACTCGTGTCCCAACACCAGCCCGACAATTAACTCGCGCCCGTCGCCTCCGGCACGCTCGCAGCACGCTATCGCCGCCGGAAAGATGTCCGAAGGATGCGACGGGTCCTGTTTCCAGTAAATGTCGTTGTAATCCATGCAGCGGATCATCAGTGCATTGGCCAACGATGCGGAGACTGCGTCCATCGACTTTCCCGTACCAATGACCGTCGCCTTTCCCGGCCCGGCAATTTCGTCCAGCACTTCCAGCGCGATGACCACATCATGCTGCTGATATCCGCCCAGCGCGCATCCCACGCTGTCAAGCAGAAAACGCTTTGCCTGGTAAATCGCGTCTTGTGACAAGTCTTCGAACTTCAGCCCCGCCGCCCATTGCGACATCGTAGCGGTGACGGTCGGCTTAGAGGCGGCCTTGGCGGGCGAGGGCGTTGTGGTGGTCGACATACGAATCTTCTCCTTGTTACTTGCCCAGGTTCTTGAAGGGAAGGAACGCCATGAAGTCGGCGTGATGCACGATGTAAGCCTCGGTGCTGCGTTTCACCAGGTCGCCCTCGGCGGCATGGGCGGCTATGATGTGGCAAACGGCGTCGGGCACGCCGCATTCCATCGCCAGCGCAACGCCGGTAAATGGGTGGCGCAACAACTCTCCGCGCTTGCTCTGGCGTGTTTTGCCGTCGGCGTTCTCGTACTCCAGCAACTTACCGACATCCGCGAGGATCGCCCCCGCAATGACAGTATCGTGGTCGATGGGAAGCGCGTTGCCCATGAACTCCGTCATGCTCTCGGCCGCCTTGCGCGCGATGTGAACCACGCAGCGCTTGTGCTCCATGAAGGTCGTCGGACAGTTGGGCACCAGCAGCGTGAACGGAATGCGCTTCAGGTCGTCCGGCGTCAATGGACTTCGTTCGAGGGCCTTCTCCCAGGTCTTCGTGACTTGTTCGCGCAGCCCGGGATCCTTGATCCACTCGATCTCGGGCCACAACTTCAGGACTGCATCGCGCATCCGATTTCCTCCGCGTCAGACGGGCAGCATTCCGGCCCTCGGCTTTACCGGCCGGAATTCCTCGCAATCAGCAAAACGGTTATTCGTATCACTTCCGCCGGGCGAGGGCTATGAGGCGCGTCACAATGACCAGGTGACATGTTCCAACTGCTTGGTAATTTCTTCCACAGGAGTCTCCGAGGAGAAGCGTAACGGCTTGCCAATCAATACTTTAAGCTCACCGCGACGGGCAATCTTGCGGCCCGAGAGTCTCATGTCAAACAGGCCATCAATTCGCACGGGCACTACCGGAATGTCCAGCCGTTGTGCCAACATTCCGACACCTGAGCGAAACGGCGATGGCTTGCCGTCCTGTGTGCGACGGCCTTCCGGAAACACGACTACGCTGTAGCCTCGGTCCACCGATTCGCCTGCGAAGGCGAAGCTCTCGCGCACTCCCGACTGCTGCGGCAGGGGAAACACGTTGAACAGCGCCACCACCAGGTAATAACCCGCCTGCTGCCACCAGCGCTCAATCATATTCATGCTCGCGGGGGGACGCCACATTCCCCACAATCGCTCGCCCAGCATACCGACCGCAAGTCTATTGCGGATTCGCGCCGGCATGGCGATCAGCACAAATCCGACATCAATGTACGTCACGTGATTGCAGGTAATCAGCACCGGTCCGTGGATGCCTTCGAGATGTTCATGACCCACGATCTTGGGATGCGCCATGATCAACGTCGCCGGCAGCGACAGCAGGTAGTAGAAGAAGTTGCGAATCCAGGGGACCGGCCAACGTTGCGCCCAGCGCGGATACCGATACCCGCTCTGCTGCGCGCGCTGCGGCTCGTGCAGCATTCGCTCCAACTCGCCCACAGTGCTGACTTGCGCAAAGTTCGCCTCGCTCAAGTCGACCTGGTAGCGGTCTTCCAGCGCGCTCATCAACTCCACCCGGTCCATGGAACTCAGGTTCAAGTCGCCTTCCAGCCTGGCATCAGGCGCGAGCGCACCAGTGCTGCGCCCGGTGATCCTGCGGATGAGCTCCCCCAGTCCACCTTGAGCGGGAACCGCGGTCGCAGACGATGAAAACCGTTGTTGCGCAACTTGTTGAATGATGTTGATCTTCGGCTTCTGCGTGGGGGTACGAGGAAAATCCTGGTCGGGCCACACCAGCAAGCGCCGCATCTGCTGAAACTCGGCAAGTTGATGGTTTGCCCGCGCAACCACCGCAGCCGGGTCGGCAGCATCGTGCAGCAGCAGCACCGCACAAGGCTCGGCGTTGCCGCCCTGCTCCAGGCCTACGACTACGCAGCCGCGCACCTCGGGTTGCTGCCGCAGCACTGCCTCTAAGTCCTCGGGATAGATATTCATGCCTTCGCGGGTCACGATGACGTTTTTCTTGCGGCCCTTAAAGTACAAGTTGCCTTCTTCATCGAGTGCGCCCAGATCTCCCGTGCGGAACCAGCCATCCGTGGCGAGCACCGGCTTTAATTCTTTGTTCTGCCAGTACCCGGCAGCTACGTTCGCCCCGCGCACCAGAATCTCGCCGTTCTCGTCGAGCTTCATCTCTCGGCCTTCGAGCACCTTGCCAATCGATCGTTTGCCCGTATGGAAGGGATGGTTCAACGAGATCAGCGAGGTGGTCTCGGTCAGCCCGTATCCCTGGATCACGACGAAACTCAATCGCCGCCAGAATTCTTCCGTCTCGGCGTCGAGTGCCGCCCCGCCCGAAATGAATGCCCAGAACTTCCACCCGAACTGGTTGTGAATCCTGCGGAATCGCCACCAGCGCTTCACTAACTTCTCGTCTTTGGCAGCTTCCAATTGCTGATGGAACCACTTGGACTTGCCCGCCTTCTCCACATCGCGCTCCAGCTTTTCTTTCAGCGACTCCATCAGCCGGGGGACGGCCACTACCACCGAGACGCGTTCCGACTTGATCATGCGCAATACTTCTCTCGGGTTGAGAGTGTCCTGGAAGAGCACGGTTGCGGCCAGCATTTGTGGCAGGAAGATTCCCAGGAACTGTCCGAAGACGTGGCTGAGCGGCAGCAGGTTGAGAAAGCGCAGCGGATGAAAGATGCGTTCGTATTTCAGGTACTTGCCGATCTCGCGTTCCAACGGCTCCAGGTTGGCGAGAATGTTGCCGTGGGTGATGACCACGCCGCGCGGCTCGGCGGTGGTGCCGGACGTAAAGACGATCTGCACGATGTCATCGCGTGTCACAACCGTAGGGACAAACGGCGCGTCGGATACCTCCACGAGCTGTTCGCGCAGCGTCTCCAAGTCAAAGTGGGCAACGCCCGGGGCAGTGTTATACGCAGATCCGACACACAGCTTCGCATCCACCTGCTGCGCCACTCGCGCAGCAAAGTCCGGAGCAGCAATTTTGTCGATGGGAACGACAATCGCTTCGCGCAGCAGGCATCCAAAGAATACAACGATCCACTCGGCGCAGTTCTCACCCCAGATCAGGACTTTGTCGCCCTTGCCTATACCCCGCGCCTCGAGTACCCGTGCAAAGCGGTAGGCGTGCTGCAGCACCTCGCCGTAGCTCCAGCGCTGCACGCGATAGCCGCGACGGAAGACATACGCAGCTTCTCCTGCATGCAAACGAAAATTGTCGAGGTATTCCAGAATGCTGGAGCGTGCCATCGATCACCAGTGTAACTGGTGGGATCAGCGCCACAACGCCGAGGGAGACAGCAATGAACTCGTGAGCTGCAGACTAAGTCGGTAAGTCGGCTCGCTTAAGACATAGCAGTGAGAATTTCGCTGGCCTAGGACCAGCGACGGGTCTCTTTGCCTTGCGCCTTGAGCATATTGCGAAGTACTGCGGTGGCCTGCTTTACTTCCTGCATGGCAATCCCGCAGTACAGTTGCTTGCCCTCTCGCCGGGTTGACACCACCCCCGCCGACTTTAAGACGGCCAGGTGCTGCGACAGATTGGCTTTGGAAATGCCCAGGCCTTCCTGCAGTTCCGACGCCCACCGCTCGCCGCGTGTCAGCATTTCAATCAGGTGCAGGCGGGTTGGATTTGCGAAGGCCTTGCAGATTACCGTTTGACGTTCGTAGATCTCGTGTTCGCCGTTGGACTTCTTTTTCGTAGCCACAGACTCCCCCAGGGCCGATAAGGATTTCACTTCTCAGGCAGCTGCCCGTGTGCCAGATGCGATGCCTCGATAGCGGCACACACAGCCATCGCATAAATCAAGCTCACAACACTGTTTTGGGTGCGACGACCTTATATCGCACCGCCCGTTCAGAACAGCGCTCTCAAAGCTAAGCAGTCGCTATATTTAGAAATAACACTGTGCGGGCAACTCCACCTATACCCCAAAGCGGGCACTGCGCGGCATTACTTTCTTTTCGAATTGCTTGCCCGTTCCCGTTTTGAACCCGCGTTGACCCGCGACGTGATCACGCATTTCCAAACGGATGCTCGAGAGATGGGCTGCGAAGAGTGAACAGTTCGGCACCGTCTGCCGTGATGTGCATGTCATCTTCGATCCGCACTCCGAATTCGCCCGGAAGGTAAATGCCAGGCTCGTCGCTGAATACCATGTTGGCGCGCACCGCAGCGGTGTTGCCGGGCACCAGATAAGGCCATTCGTGCCCGTCCAGACCCATGCCGTGGCCGACACGGTGGGTGAAGTACTTGAATCCCGGTCCGTAACCGGCGTCGATCACAACCCTGCGCGCTGCGGCGTCGACCGATTCACAAGCGACACCCGGGCGGGCCGCAGCCAGCGCGGCGCTCTGCGCTTTGTTCACGATATCGAAAATCTCACTCATCTTCGCATTGGTTTTGCCCAACACGAAAGTCCGGCTGATGTCCGACGCGTATCCCTCGACGCTGCAACCTCCGTCCATCAGCACGATCGCGCCTTCCCTGATCTTTTGCGGCTGGATCGATCCGTGGGGAGTAGCGGAGTGTTCTCCAACTTGGACGTCGGCACCGCCATGGAAGCCCAGCTGGGTGTGCGCCGATTCCACCAACTCCTCGAACTGTTGCTGCGTCATGCCAGGTTGCAAAGCGTGGTAGGCTGCCTCGTAGGCCGTGATAGACACCTTTGAAGCCAGCCGCATCAGGCTCAGTTCGTGTTCGCTCTTGATCATTCGGCATCCCGCCGTCACGGGAGTCGCACTCGCGATCTGCATCGCCGGAACCTGAGAGGCGATTCCGTTGCTGAACACAAATGGCGTCTTCTCTTCGATTCCCATTACACCGGAAGTCAGCCCCAGATCGCGCAGCCCCTGCGCAACACGCTCATAGGGATCCTCATCCTCCTGCCAGACGCGCACCTCGGCCTTCGCTCCAAACGGTCCGATCTCCAGTTGTTCCCGCGCCCTGCCCTCCTCAAACGCCGGACACACAAAGAACGCATTGCCCTTGGCAGGCAGCACCATGGCAAACAACCGCTCGCTTGACCACCAGTGCACCGCGCTGAAATAAGGGAGTGAGTTGCCGCTGGTGACGACGATGGCTTGCATCCGGTTTTCTTCCATCAACTGCCGCGCCCGCTCAACCCTCGCCCTGCGTTCTTCCGCGCTGATTGGCTTGGCTTGTTCCTTCATGGATTTTAGGCTGGCGAGCGAGGGTGGCAGTTTGGCATTGCACTCGGTGGCGGAGGTGGCAGGCACAACGGCAGCGGCAGCGGCGGTGGTTCCCACTTGCAGAAAACGACGCCGAGAAAATCGCATCATGGCAGTCGAGTGTACCGCGAGACCCGCCCGGCAAAAAGGTCAACCGCCCTCCTGCTAGATGGCCCTTGAATTTATCGTTTGGATGTTGGTGGGCGCTCGGGTAAGACCTGCTGCTACCCCGTCGACCCGGTCGCGGCTGGAGTCGATGTAAAGCCAGTCGTCCGAGCCGCGGCCCGCTTGCGGATGGCTGCATTCATGCCACTGAAGATGAACTTGTGAAACGGCAGCAGCAGCCACCAGTAGATTCGGCCCGCCAGTCCTCGTGGCCGGAACAGGGCGCTCGAACGCAGCCTCGTCTTGCCCGCTCTCAGCGAGATCGTCCCGAAAAGCAGGAAAGCCTCTCCGGGGACTTTCATCATGGCCTTCAGCCGCAGCCGTGTGGGCCGCGCCACTTCTTCTACCTGCCAGAAATCCAGCGGGTCGCCCACACGCAGGTAATCGGGATCGCGCCGGCCATCGCCCATGCCTGCCCCGCCCAGCAGACGATCCATCGCTGCGCGCAACCGCCATAGAAACGTTCCGTAGAGCCAGCCACGCTGCCCTCCGATGCCTTCCACCACGGCGAAGACCTGCGCTGGCGAGGCATCCACATCGACCTCCCGAATGTCGGCCACCCAACCTTCGTCTTCGACGACCTGCGCCAGCACGAAATTCGTCCGCGGTCCCGCAAACTGCTTGGTGGCTCGCCGCTCGACCATCGCCGTCAAATCGGGCACGCGCAGCGCTCGAGCCAGCGCCTCGTCGTAGGTCAGCGGTTTGATCTGCGGAAAGATCTGCTGCGCCAAGTCGTTGCCGCACACCACCTCACTTCGCAATCCTTCAATCAGGGGACGCGAGATGCTGGTTGGGATCGGCGTGACCAGATCGACCCAATAGGAAGAGAGCCGTGGCGTAAGCACTGGTACCTGCAACAACGGACGTCGCAGACCGCGCTGGGCCGCGTACTTCAACATCATGGTGCGGTAGGTCTCAATCGACGGGCTGCCGATATCGATGGTCATGCTCTCGGATAGAGGTGCATCCAGTGCCGCTACCAGGTAACTCACCACATCGTCGATGCCGATCGGCTGGATGCGCGTTGTCACCCACCGCGGACAGATCATGATCGGCACCCGCTCCGTGAGGTAGCGGATCATCTCAAACGAGATGCTGCCCGCTCCAATCACCACCGCCGAGCGAAAATCGGTGAGGGGCGGGCCATATTGTCGCAGACACTCGCTGGTCTCCTGGCGGCTTTGCAGATGCGCGGATAACTCCTGATTCGGGTTCCCCAGCCCGCCCAGATAAATGACCCGCTTCACCCCCGCAGCCTTGGCCGCCATTGCGAAGCTGCGCGCCGCCTCATGGTCAACCGCGCGAAATTCCCGCTCGCCTGCGTTGAGCGAATGAATTAAGTAGTAGGCCACATCGATACCACGCAGTGCCGGCGGCAGACTCGCCGGATCGAGCGCGTCCGCCTGCACCACGTTGACGCGGCGCGGAAACTTGCTCGTCACCTTGCGTGGGTCACGCGTCATGCACACCACGTAGTGGCCACGCTCCAGCAGCGCCGGAACCAGTTGCGACCCCACGTAACCCGAACAGCCCGTGACCAGGACGTTCACTAACTCGCCTCGCGTGCAGCGGGGCAGAAAGCAGTCGCCCAGTTCCACTTGTGTTTGCGCGTGCCAGTACCGAAAACTATGGCGCTTTGTTCCATGACGGCAGCTTCTGACGGGTTAGCTTCCCGCTTGCTGGAGTTCGCCGGCTCCTCCGTTTCGGCGGGATGCGGCAGCGCTGACTCTTCAGCCGGAATGCCGAGCAGGATTTTGGCCCACACCGGGAGATTGTCTTGGTTCGTCATGGATGTCCTCCGTTCCAGAGTTGGACGGCTTTAAGGCGCTAGCGTGTTGCCTTCAGCCTTCGTGCATTGATTATGATGAATAACTATTTTCTTTTTAAGAAATAATTGGGCTACGGGCCGTCGGGTGTTCTCTTGCAGACAAATCGGGAGGATAATTTGCTCCAAGAGAAATGTGGGAATTCACTTCATTCCGCTAACCTCCCAACTCTCGCTGCCGATAAGAACCAGTAGATGGTCTCCTGAACTGTTTCTTTGGCATAGTCCCAGCCGGAGTCCCGCACCGGCTGGGACTTTTTCCGAGCTGCACGTCCGCGCATGCAAAAGCGCCACCGGAACCCGATGGCGCTTGTCCTCTTCCCCTGGTTACCCAGCCTACGAGCGATAGTGCGCTCCGCCATGACGAACGTCGGCTCCGCGCACCCAGAAAATCACATCTTCCGCAATATTGGTTGCATGATCGGCAATACGCTCCAGGTTGCGCGAAATCAGCAGTACGTTCAACGCGGCCCGCGTTGTGTGCGGATCGTTGATCATCTTCTGCACCAGGACAACGAATGCCTCGTCTTTCATGCGATCGACTACGTTGTCCATCTGCAGCACCGCCTCGGCAATCTCGGCCTTGCCGTCGAGGAACGACTCCAGGGCCCGCTGCACCATGGTGGTGACGCTACCTGCCATACGCGGGATGTCCACCGGCAGCGGCACCTCGGGCTCGCTGATGAGATCCAGCACCCGCTGCGCAATGTTGACCGCCTGGTCGCCTACACGTTCCAAGTCGGCATTGATCTTCACCACCGCCATGATGAAGCGCAGGTCCACTGCCATAGGTTGCTGCATCGCGAGCAAGTCCAGCGCCAGCTCATCGATCTCACGCTCCGCTTCATTGATGGAAGCTTCCGCCGTGAACACCATCTGGCAGAACTTGGCGTCGCGGGTGCGGTAACCTTCGGTGGCGCGATCGATGGCCTGCTCCGCCAGCCCGCCCATGCGCAGAAGCTTTTCCTTGAGTTCGTCCAGTCCCTGCTGAAAGCGGCTCCGCATTATCCAAACCTGCCTGTGATGTAGTCTTCAGTCCGCTTGTCGGCGGGCGTGGTAAAGATCTTTTCCGTCTTGTCGTATTCGATCAAGCTGCCCATCAGGAAGAAGCCGGTAAACTCCGCCACGCGGGCTGCTTGCTGCATGTTATGCGTCACGATGACCACCGTATAGTGCTGTTTGAGCTGGAAGATCAGTTCTTCGATCTTACTCGTCGAAATGGGGTCGAGCGCTGACGCTGGCTCGTCCATCAAAAGCACTTCCGGCTCCACTGCCAGCGAGCGCGCGATGCACAGCCGCTGCTGCTGACCGCCCGAGAGGCTGGCCCCCGATTGCTTGTGCAGCGCGTCTTTCACTTCGTCCCATAAGGCCGCCAGCTTCAGCGACCGCTCCACCAGTTCGTCCATCTGCTTGCGGTTGCGGAAGCCGTTGAGCCGCAGCCCGGCGGCCACGTTGTCATAGATCGACATGGTGGGAAACGGGTTCGGCTTCTGGAAGACCATACCAATGCGCCGCCGGATTTCCACCGGGTCCTGCCCGTCGCCGTAAACTTCCATCTCGCCGACCTTGACCAGGCCTTCGGCGCGGGCCTCCGGAATGGTTTCGTGCATGCGGTTCAGGCAGCGCACAAAGGTGCTCTTGCCGCATCCCGACGGCCCAATGACAGCGGTCACGTGGTTGGCGGCCACGGACATGTCGATGGACTTCAGCGCCAGGTTCTTGCCGTACCACGCATTCAGTCCACGCACTTCAATTCCTACACCCATACTGGCTAGGACACTCCCTTCAACGTCCCACGGCTGGTGGCGATGCGCACGGCCGCGACTGCCGCCACGATCATGACGATCAGAATCAGCGCACCCGCCCAGGCCTGCCGGTGCCACTCATCAAACGGCGAAATGGCGTAGGTAAAAATCTGTAGCGGCAGGGCCGCGGTTGGCTGGTTGGGATTCAGGTTCCAATACTGGTTGCCGAACGCGGTGAACAACAGCGGCGCGGTTTCGCCTGCGACCCGCGCAAAGGCCAGCATGCAGCCGGTGATCACTCCCGCCGATGCCGTGCGCAGGGTAATCGACAGGGTCGTGCGCCATTTGGGAATGCCCAATCCGAAGGCCGCCTCGCGCACGTTGTTCGGGACCATGAGCAGCATCTCTTCGGTTGCCCGCGCCACAGTGGGAATCATCATGATGGACAGCGCGATGCCCCCCGAGAACGCCGAGAAATGTTTCTGCCGCAGCACGATCAACGAGTAGACCGCGATGCCGATAACGATCGACGGCACGCCATTCAATACATCGGCGGTAAAGCGGACAACATCGCCAAAGCGGTCGCGCCCGTACTCGGCAAGGTAAATGCCGCAGCCAATGCCCATTGGAATGCCGATCAGGCTGGCGATGCCCAGGATCACTCCCGAGCCCACGATAGCGTTCGCCATGCCGCCGCCCACTTCGCCAACGGGCTTGGGCGTCTGGGTGAGAAAGGCCCAGTTCAACGCCCCAACACCCTTGATCAACAGGTAAACGAAGATGGCCATCAGCGGCACGATCACCAGCACGGCTGCGCCGATGGCAAAAGCCGTGGCCGTCTGATTCATGGCGCGGCGCCACCAACTCAGCCCTTTCGTTTTTGCGGCAGAAGTTTGGTTAGGCACGTGCCCTCCCTGCCGATCCAGTGATGCTCCACACCAGCAGCCGGGCTAGCGCATTGACCACCAGCGTCACCAGGAACAGCGCCAGGCCGATTTGCACCAGCGCGCTCAGATACAGGTCGCCGGTGGCTTCGCTGAATTCGTTAGCAATCACGCTCGCCATGGTGTAGCCGGGCGCAAACAGCGATTTCGCAATCTCGGGGCGGTTGCCGATCACCATGGTGACCGCCATGGTTTCGCCCAGCGCGCGTCCTAGTCCCAAAATGACGCCGCCCACGATGCCGATGCGCGCGTTGCGCAGCACTCCCATGCGGATCATCTCCCACCGCGTGGCGCCCAGCGCCAGCACCGCTTCGCGCTGGTTCTGCGGCACCGCCGTCAGCACCTCGCGGGTGATCGACGCGATGATGGGCACGATCATGATGGCCAGGATGATTCCGGCGGCCAGCATGCCGATGCCGTACATGGGCCCCGTGAACAGCCCTGTCCAACCTAATGTTTTGGCCAGAAAGGGCTCGACGTAATCGCGCAGCAGGGGCGCCAGTACGAAGATCGCCCACAATCCGTAAATGACGCTGGGAATCGCCGCCAGCAACTCGACGAGAAACGAGATGATGGCACGTAACCGCACCGGACACATCTCCGTGACGTACACTGCGACGCCGATGGAAAGCGGTACCGCCATCAGCAAGGCCAGGAACGAAGAAAGCAGGGTGCCATAGATGAACGGCAGAGCTCCGAAATCTCCGTTCACCGGGTCCCAGTTTCGGCCGTAGAAAAACCCCAGCCCGAACTGATGCAGTGAGAGTCTCGACTTGTCCACCAACTCCCAGACGATGAACACTACGATGGCGAACACGGAGGCAGCGGTCAGCAAAATCAGCGTGCGGAAGGCCGCGTCGGGCAGGCGGCTGCTGCGCGGTTGCCAAGTCCGGATTCTTTGCAGCACCGACGAGGCGACGCCCGCCTGGCGCTCGCTCGCGGCTTGCGCCAGCGCAGGCATTGCGGTCATCGAATTCTGCGCTTGTTCAGCCGGATCGGGCGAGTTCATCGGTTTCACGCTATCAGCATCGTTTACAGCCCGGTCGATGTGCGGAATCGAAAACAACGCCAACTTCCCTCGTTCCGGAGAAGGAGTTGGCGCGCCAGGTACTTCGCTACTTCCGGTTACTTCACCTGCTGGTTGACCGCTGCTTTGACCTTCTCGACTACTTCCTTGGGCAGTGGAGCATATGACAAGCCGGCAGCCATCCCCTCGCCGTTATCCAGCGCCCACAGCACCAGGTCCTTAAGCATCTTGCCCTTGGCCTTATCGGCCGGACTGGTGGGAACCAGCAGCCAGGTAAAGCTGGCGATGGGATACGCGGTTTTTCCCGGAGGATTGGTGATCGACACTCGGAAGTCGGCCGGCATCTTTACGCCCGCTGCCGCTGCCGTGGTGCTGTCCAAGCTCGCCTTGATGTACTGGCCGGACGAGTTCTTGACGCTGCCGTAGTCGATTTTGTTCTGCAACGCGTAGATGAGTTCGATATAGCCCACCGAACCGGGTAGTTGGCGAATCATGCCAGCCACGCCTTCATTGCCCTTGCCGCCCACGCCCACCGGCCATTTCACCGACGTACCTTTGCCAGTCGTTCCCTGCCAGTCGGAACTCACCTTCGAAAGGTAGTCCGTAAAGATGTATGACGTACCGCTGCCATCCGAGCGATGCACCACGGTGATGCTCTGGTTGGGGAACTTGATGTCCGGATTCGCCTTGGCGATCGCCGGGTCGGTCCAGTTCGAAATCTTGCCCATGAAAATGCCCGCCAGGATTTCCGGCGTAAACTTCACTTCCTGGGTCACTCCAGGAATGTTGTAGGCCGGAACAACCGCGCCCAGCACCGTCGGAACGTGCAGTACTTTCACCTTGGATGCAGCGATCTGTTCGTCGGTCATCGGACCGTCGGTGGCGCCAAAATCCACGGTGCCGGCCTGTACCTGGCGGATGCCGCCGCCGCTACCGATCGACTGGTAGTTCACTTGAACATCGGAATGCTGGTTGTGGTACTCGCTGAACCACTTCGAGTAAATCGGATAAGGGAAGGTGGCGCCAGCCCCGTTTAAGGTTGTCTGCGCCAGGGCGCAGGCGGCAAGCAGAACAATGCAGAGAATCACCCTAAAAGAGCGAATCACGTAGTTTCCTCCTGACAACGTCTCCATTGAGTTCTACTCTGTGACTGTTACAGGTTTGTTACAGAATGATGAAAATGGGGTAAAGACCACCAACGTGGTGACAACAAAGCCGTCTCTGCACTCAACCAACGCTCGGCGAAGCGTTTTCGACGGAAAAACTTCGCACCTGGCTCGTCACCGATTGTGGGACATCCCACAATGTGGGATTAACTTTCGCTGGCCGGCGTCTCGCGCGCCTTCTGTTTCCGTCTGAGGTCGTCGATGAACATTTGTTCCACCGGCTTGTCGTAGGACCGCAGGACGTGTCTGACCGTGTGGCCGCTCACCAGGTGGCAGACTTCTTCGGCAAGGTTCTTGGCATGATCGCCGGCGCGTTCCAGCGCCTGCGTCATGAACAGTACGTGAAAGCTTTCCTGCCGGGGTGAAGTATCATGCTGATCCAGATGGCGCATGAAAACAAGATTGCGCAACCGGTCCAACTCGGCGTCCGCCCGCAACACCGCCAAGGCTTTGTTGATATCTCTCTGGCTCAAGGCATCGTGCACATCGCCCAGCATTTTCTCCAGCCGTGATGCCATCAGCGTGAGGTCGCGAATGTCCTGCAAATCGATGCGGCTGCCCACCGATGCCGCCCGGTTGCTGCAATTCAGCAGCAGGTCGCCAATACGCTCCAGTCCGATCATGAACTTCAGGCACGCCAATAGCTCGCGCGCGCGTTCTTCCGTGACCTTGGTGATGACCGACGTCACACCCTGATCGATTTCCCGGTCGATGGTGTCCAGCTCCTTCTCGCGCTGGCGCACTCCATCGAGCAGAGAAGGCACTCCGGTCGCGATGCCTTCCGCAACACTTCCCGCCGCAATTCGAGCCACCAGGCACGCTTGCAGAGTCAACTCCTGCAGGTGAGCACCTATCTCTTCCGGACTGGGGATGGGCGCGAATTCAGCCGAACTCATGAGGTTCTCCAACGGTCCATCTGTAAACATTCCATCGATAGCCACCACTTCGTCGCGTTCAACCGCCGACCTAGCCGCGAAGCGGCGGCTTCGTCCTTGGCCCGGTGTGCAAACCCGGCTAGGCTGATAACGAAGATTCCGTGCAGGCCGCGGAGCGGGCCGCCTTACTCCCGCTACCTCTACACCCGCACCGCGACTTGCTCACGGGGCAGCGTGAAGTAGAACGTCGATCCGTGGTTGAGTTCGCTTTCGGCCTTGATCGTCCCGCCATGGGCGCGAACTACATGCTTGGCGATCGCCAGTCCCAATCCAGTCCCGCCCGAATCCCGCGAGCGTGCCTTGTCCACGCGGTAGAAGCGCTCGAACAATCGCGGCAGATGTTCGCTGGGAATCCCCGCTCCGAAATCGCGCACATAAAATTGCACTCCCTCTTCGGTGTCGCACGCCCCTATAAGGATCCTTCTTCCGCCCTCACCGTATTTCATCGCGTTGTCGATCAAGTTGCCAAACACCTGGTGGATGGCGTCGCGATCGACCAATACCGACGAAGTAGCGGTGTTCATTACCGCAAGCTCGATGCTGCGGCTGTCGGCGATTTCCTGAAACGTTTGCACCGCTTCTTCCAGCAATTCCTGGGACGTCACCGATTCCAGCTGCAAGCCCCGCTCTCCCGACTCCACCCGCGCCAGTACCAGCAGGTCCTCCGTCAGCCGTGACATTCGCAAAGCATTCTTGCGAATGATCTCCACGAACTCCCGCGTGCTGTCGCTCAGGTCTTCATTCTCGAGGACGGTCTCGGCGTATCCCTGGATCGAGGTCAACGGCGTGCGTAGTTCATGCGACACATTGGCGATGAAATCGCGCCGCGTCTTCTCCACCCGCTCGACTTCCGTCTGGTCGTGCATCACCGCTACCACGCCTCCGCCCGGCATGGGAGCTGCAGTCACATCGAAAATTCGGCCCGAGAAGATCTTGGCGGCACGCGCCACCGTGATGTCGCGGGTCTCCAGGGCCAACTGCACCGCCCGGAGAATTTCCGGATCGCGTGCCGATTGCACCAGCGGCTCACCCAGCCTGACGCCGCTGGGCAGCAGGCGTTCCATGCGCTGATTGGCCCACAGTACCCGGCCGTCTTCTGCAACCGCGATCACCGCTTCCTGCATGGAGTTCAGCAGCGTCTCCAGAGTCTGGCGACTTGACTCGACCGCGCGGAAGCCGTCCTCCAGCCTGCGCGCCGTCTTGTCCAGCGCCGTCGCAACGTGTGCGATTTCATCCGTCGATTCTTCTTCGATACGCGCCGACAGGTCGCCCGCCGCTACGCGCTCCGCAAAGTCGGTGATCCGCGTCAACCGCCGGCCGATCGATTGCGTGGCGATGAATGCCAGCACCAGCGCGATCAAGGCCGCTACCGCCGAGCTTTTCAGCAGATCGTTCCGCACGTGCCGGTTCGCGTCGCGAATGGCCGATAACGGGTGCGCCAGCCGCACCGCACCTCCCGGAAAAGGTACCGCCTCGTAGAGGAAGTCAACTCCCACGGTGTGGGAGGAACGGGTCGCAGTACCAACCTGCCCCTGCAAGGCGGAGGCGAACTCTGGGCGCCCGGCGTGGTTTTCCATAGTGGCCGGGTCCGCCTCGGAATCAGCCAGCACCTTGCCGGTGGAATCAATGACGGTGGCGCGTTCGTTGGCCTCTCCGGCCGCCTCTCTCGTAATCTGTTGCAGCGAAGCCGGTGGCCCGCTGGCGACCCGCGAAGCAAACAGGAGGGTCTTCTCCCGCAGCGAACTCTCAATCTCGCTGCGCAGCATTCCTTCCCAGGCTCTTTGGATCAGTACATTCATCGTAAGCGTGCATGCCGCGATCAGTATCAGGGAGGCGGCGAACAGCTTAAGAAAAATGCGGCTCTTCACAGCTTGGGGACCTCGAAGCGATATCCCGCTCCGCGCACCGTCTTCAGGTAGCGCGGCTCTTCGGGATCGGCTTCGATCTTCTCGCGAATGCGGCGTACGTACACGTCCACCGAGCGCGGCGTCACGTAGTGGGTGTCGCGCCAGACGGCATCGAGTAACTGATCGCGCGTGAAGACGCGACCCGGATGGCGGGCAAGGTATTCCAGTAGGCGAAACTCTGTGGCCGTGGTCTGAGTTAGCGTTCCGCGCACCGTCAACGTCATGCCGCCGCTGTCGATCTCGATGTCACCAGCATTTACCACCGCCGGTGCCAGCGGCCGTTCGAAGCGGCGCAGCACAGCGCGCACTCGTGCCACCAGCTCGCGTGGGCTGAAGGGCTTGGGAATGTAATCGTCCGCTCCCAACTCCAGACCGATGACCTTGTCCGACTCGGTCGTCTTCGCGGTCAGAAAGATCACCGGAATCATCGACAGCGCCGGAGTCTGGCGGATGCGCCGGCACAACTCCAGCCCATCTCCCCCGGGCAGCATGATGTCCAGCAAAAACAGTGCGGGCGACTGCTTTTCCGCCTCCGTGAGCACGCCGGCGGTAGCCGGAAAAGAACGCACCCCGTAGCCGGCCGCCTCCAGATGGTGTCGTACCAGGCGGGAGATGTCCGTGTCGTCTTCCACGGCATAGATGGTTTGTTTCACGGCTGTATTGTAGCCGACAGTGTTGGCAGAGCTCTCATGTCCTAGCATCACAGCACTTACGGTACATCCCCGCTGGTTACAGGATGATTAAGGTTTGATGAACGATTTCCGACGATTGTTACCGCATCGGCTACCTCCTCCGATATACACCAGGCAACCCACTAGGCAATTTGGCCGTCCCCCTGTTGCTGAGGCCTCAAGCCCGGCGTTAGGCTGGCCGATAAACCGAGTGTGCGCAGGACGATTCTCATCGGCGCGGTCCTGATTCTGCTTGCGGCGATTTCAATGGCGGACGGTGCCATCCCGCCCTCCGCCAGTCGCAGTGCTCCATTGACCAGCGGCGCCGATGGCCTGCCAGCCGATGATGCCACGATGTCGGTCCTCACAACCCCGTCCTCGACTTCCGATCTTCGCCAATCCTGGATATTGGCCAAGTCCATCTCCCCTGAGTACACCATCCGCCGCACCGTTCCCGAAGTGCGGCTCCAGTTCAGTGTGGCCGACGAGCATGGGCGACTGGTGACCAGCATCTCCCCCATTGATTTACGCATCTTCGACAACCAATCGGCCGTACAGCGTATTCGCCAGTTCTCGCGCCTGGAAGACCTTTCCTTGCAGCTCGGTATTCTGCTCGACGTGAGCGACTCCGTACAGAAGTCTGCCTCCCGCGAAAAGCTGGCTACTCAATATTTCGTGCAACAGGTATTGCGGCCACAGACCGACCGCGCGTTCCTGATGGCTTTCGGCCAGGATGTAAAGCTATGGCAGACCTCGACGGGCGACGCGGCAGCTTTGCGGCATGCCCTGGAGCGCATACCACAACAGGGCTACTCCACCAATCTGTATGACGGCTTGTTCTCCGCGTGTTTCGGCCAATTCCCACAAATGGGCGAGCCGGATGTGGCACAGCGCATCGTTGTGTTATTCAGCGACGGCGAAGACACCGGAAGTCTGCACGCATTGCAGGATGTCATTTCCATGGCTCAGCGCAATGACATCCAGATCTTCGCCCTCTCGATCCATGCCAGACGCAAATCCACGACCGGCGACGAGGTGCTGCAAAGACTCGCAGATGAAACGGGCGGCCGGCTTTATGTGGCCAACTCCGACAAGGACTTCCCTGCCGTCTTCACCGACATGGAGCAGCAGATGCGCACCAAGTATGCTGTCTTCTTCGAGCCTCAACAGGAAACACCCGGCTTTCACGCGTTGCGTCTCGAACTGACCGGGCCCCGGAAAACGCACGCGCGTGCGCGCCAGGGCTATTACTTTGAAGCCCCTTGATTCTCACTACCACATTGTGGGACTCGTTCGCTGCTATCTCTACTCCCACCAACAAAAAGCGCCCCGCAGAACGCGGAGCGCCTTTAAACAACGTCGTACTCAGCGCCCGGGATTGGTCAACCACCCGCGCGTCAGGTAATCGGTCATGCTCAACGCCAGCAGAAGGAACAGGAAGAACACAGCCGCAATCATCGTGACCTTGGTGAGCTTCGAGCTGTAGTACAGGTGCATGAAGAACAGCACCACCAGCGTGGCTTTGATGCTGGCAATGGTCAGCGCCAGCACGATGTTCCAATCGCCCAGTTCGATGAACGAGGCAAACACGGTGACGCCGGTCAGGACCATCAGCACGGCCCAGATTCCGACGTAAATGCTGGTCGGTATTACGTGTTGTCGATGTTCTTCCGTTGACATGCGTCCTCGCTTAACCGCCGTGTTTCTTGCTGATCAGGTAGAGCAGCGGGAAAAGATAAATCCACACCAGGTCGACAAAGTGCCAGTACAGACCGACGTTCTCCACCGGACTGTAATAGTCCGGGCTGTAGGCGCCGCGCGCTCCGGCGATCACGATCCACGTGACCAGCCCGATTCCGATGATCATGTGTAATGCGTGCAACCCGGTCATCGCCCAGTACAGGGAGAAGTAAATCTGCACGTTCTGCGGATTGACTCCGCCAGCCTCGGCGCCCTCAAACTGGAAATTCGGACCTGGGAACTGATGGTTTATCCAGTGCTCGTGGTACTCAACGCCCTTGATCCCCAGGAATCCGAAGCCGAACACGATGGTGATCAGAAGCAGGACGACCATCATCTTGGTCTTGCCAATTTGCGCGCACCGCACGCCCAGCGCCATCGACAGCGAACTGCAAATCAGCACCGCCGTATTCGTGGCACCGAGCCAGATATTCATGGTCTGGCTACCTGCGACGAATGCCTGGTAATACGTCGCCCGGTAAACCAGGTAAGCGCAGAACAGCCCACCGAAGAACATGATCTCGGTGACCAGGAACAGCCACATGCCAAACGTGGACGCGTCCTTTTGCTGGTCCATGTCGGCGAAGTGGTGTTGCAGCGAGTGTTCAGCGATTTCGATATCGCTAGTGGCCAACGCGGACCTCCTCCTCAGGCTGGTGCTCGTAGTCGTAGGCTTCCCAGGTCACGACCGGCGTTTCATCAAAATTGTGGGTCGGCGGAGGCGAAGGTGTCATCCACTCCAGGCCCACCGCGTTCCACGGATTTGGTCCCGCGGGTTTGCCGTAACGCAGCGACCACAGGAAGTAAATCATCGGCAGCACATAGCCAACGGCCAGCACCGACGAGCCCGCCGTGGACAGCACGTTCAGCACCTGGAATTCCGGCGGATACGCATGGTAGCGCCGCGGCATTCCCATGTAGCCAAGAATGAATTGCGGGAAGAACGTCAGGTTGAATCCCACGAACACCAGCAGCGCCGACAGCTTGGCCCATCCCTCCGGATACATGCGGCCCGTAATCTTTGGCCACCAGAAGTGCAGTCCCGCCATGTACGCCAGCACCATGCCGCCCACCATCACGTAGTGGAAGTGCGCCACCACGAAATAAGTGTCGGTCACGTGAACGTCGACTCCCAATGACGCCAGGAATACTCCGGTGAGTCCGCCGACCGTAAAGAGGCCGATGAACCCAAACGCGTAAAGCATCGGCGTGTCATAGCGAATGGAACCCTTGTACAGAGTCGCTGTCCAGTTAAAGACTTTCACCGCCGACGGGATCGCCACCAGGTAGCTCAGCAACGAGAAGACCAGAGCGGCGTACACCGAGATGCCGGCGACAAACATGTGGTGGGCCCAAACCAGAAATCCCAACACGGCGATGGCGATCGAGGCCAGCGCGACGAACTCATAGCCAAACACGCGCTTGCGCGAGAAGCAGGTCACGATCTCGCTGATCACGCCCATGCCCGGCAGGATCATGATGTACACCGCCGGATGCGAGTAGAACCAGAACAGGTGCTGGAAGAGCAGTGGATCGCCGCCCAGCGCCGGATTGAACACCCCGATGTGGAACAGGCGCTCCAGGGCAACCAGCAGGATGGTGATCGCCACCACTGGCGTGCCCAGCACCATGATGATGCTGGCGGCATAATTCGACCAGCAGAACAGCGGCAGCCGCGTCCAGGTCATCCCCGGCGCGCGCATGCGGTGGATGGTAACGATGAAGTTCAACCCGGTAAAGATGGACGCAAACCCGGCGATAAAAATACCCAGCGCCGCCCCGATCACGTGGGTGTTCGAGTACGTGGTGCTGAATGGGGTGTAGAAGGTCCAGCCTGTATCCACGCCGCCGCTGATCATCGACACAAGCGCAAAAATGGCGCCGATCATGTAGATGTACCAGCTCGCCAGGTTCAGCCGCGGAAACGCCAGGTCCTTGGCTCCGATCATCAGTGGGATCAGGAAGTTGCCCAGTACCGCCGGTACCGACGGAATCAGGAAGAAGAAAATCATCGAGATTCCGTGCATGGTGAACAGCTTGTTGTAGGTGTCGGACGAAACCAGGTCTCCGGCGGGCGTCAGCAGTTCCAGCCGGATCAGCATGGCGAAGAACCCGCCCACGAAAAACATTGCGGTAATCGATATGAGGTACAGAATAGCGATCCGCTTATGGTCTTTCGTCAACAGCCACGACTTCAGGCCGTAGCCGTTATTCAGGTAGTTATCCGTCTCGACCGTCGTCTGTACAGCAGTTGCCATGTCACACACCTTCAGGGTTAAAGACCTAGTTGCTGTCGCTCGTCGCCGCCGGCTGGGGAGTTCCGCCCGCCGCTTTCTGCTGCGGTTGTGCCAGCGATTTCACATAACTCACCAGCGCCCCTAAACTCTCCTCCGTCACCTGTCCCTGGAACGTCGGCATGATGGGCTTGAAGCCCGCCACGACTTTCGCCTGCGGATTGAGAATGGACTCGCGAATGTAGTTTTCATCGGCCATCACGGTGCGTCCGTCGTCCAATTGCACGGGCTTGCCAAAAACTCCGGTCAGGTTCGGGCCGCGTCCCTGGGTATCGAAGCGGTGGCAGGTCGCGCATCCCAACTGCGAGAACAGTTCCTTGCCATTCGCCGCCATGGTCCCGGTCGCGCCGCCATTGGCCAGCCATGCCTGGTAGGCCGTCGGTTCCATCACCACCACCTCGCCAATCATTCCTGAATGCTCGGTGCCGCAATACTCCGCGCAGAACAGGTGATAGGTGCCGACCTTCGTGGCACGGAACCACGCCGAGGTAAAGCGCCCCGGCAGCACATCCGCCTTGATGCGGAATGCCGGCACGTAGAAACTGTGGATCACGTCCTGCGAACTCATGATTACCCTTACGTCCCGGTTCACCGGAACATGCAGTTGGTTGATCTCGCGCTGTCCGGTTTCATGCTCGAACTTCCACATCCACTGCTTGGCAACCGCATAGACTTCCATCGAGCCCCGCGGCGGACGCGCTTGCTGGAAGTAGATCAACGCCCCCCACGCGAAGAAGATCATCGAGATGCCCAGCGGAATCAGCGTCCACGTCAATTCCAGCGGCAGCGAGCCTTCAATCTGCTGGGCCTTCGGATGCGCCGAGTGCCGGTACTTCACCGCAAACACGAAGACCAGCGCAAAAATGAGCAGCGTAAAGAACGCCGACACGGCGACCAGAAGGAAGTAAAGTCCGTCCACCTGTCCCGCAATCGACGAGGCTTGCTCCGGAAACAGTGGCAAGTTCTTCCACATATCGTTCAGGCCTGTCCTGCTCCCTTTCGGGAATCATGAGGTTCACGTCGATACATCACGATGAGGAAGCCGCCCAGCAGCAGCACCGTGGCCGCTCCTCCCAATCGCAAAATATTGGTGACCACCGCGCCGTATCGCCCGGATTTCGGGTCGTAGTGGTAGCAGTACAGCGTGACTTGGTCCACCAGGTTGCCAATCTTGTTGCGTGACGCCTCGATCATGCCAAGGCGCAAATCCTTGGGGGAAAACTCCACCCCGTAGTAGTACTGGGCCAGCTTGCCCTGCGGCGTCGCGATCATGATCGCTGCCGAATGGATGAACTGCCCGGTGCGCGCATCGCGCTTGTAATGGAACCCGATGGCATCGGCCAGTTGTGAGATCTCGCTCTGCTGCCCAGTCAGGAAATGCCATCCCGCGCCGTCCGTCTTCTTCTCCAGCCGCTCGTTCATGCGATCGATGTAGATCTTCTTCTTCTCTGTCGCAATTTCCGGAGTGTCGTCCGGATTAAAGCTGACCGTCACCACTTCGTATTCGTTACCGGGAGTGAACTTCAGCACGCCTAGCGCACTCGACAATCCCGCCAACTCCTCCCCGCACAGCATCGGGCAGGTGTAATACACCAGGTTCAGGATCACCGGGCGGCCCGACTTGAAATAGTCGCCGAGCTTTACCGTCTTGCCCGCTTCATCCTTGAACTGCAACTCCAGCGGCAGTGGCTGATCGAGCCGCTGATCGATTCCGATATTCTTCAGGTCATCCGGACTGACCTGCGAAGATGGCTGGCTGGCGTCCCGCATAAATGCGGACGGCGGCTGGGCCAGGGCAATCGCGCCCGCCAGAAGCATCACTCCCAGCACCATTTTTTCTGTGACGAACAACCAACTACGTTTCACTGCTTTTGATTCCAATTCTGGCGCGTACTCGGTCGTCGCGCGCTGCTTTTGGGCGTTGCGGCCGATCGACAAATTCTCTTGCGCCGCTGTTTTGAAGAGGCACGGCTTTCGCCGTGCCATCCAAATTCATCAATTCTTGTCATTCCTTCACGTGGGCTTCAGCCCAAGGGGAATCTGCTCTTACTGCCCGCGCGGTGTTGCCTGCGCTGCTGCAGCCTTGGCCGCCGGAGCCGCCGTCTGCACGACTTCGCCCGCCGTCAACCCCACCGGCCGCACCGGCAAGCCGCGTTCCTCGATCAGCTTCATCGCCTCCGCAATCGGAAGATGGACCGTGCCGTTCTTATCCAGAAACGGTTGCTCGGGATAAAGCACACTGTGTTCCGACTGCAGCAGCTTCTTCATATCGATGACGTCGTTGGTTTGCAGCCGCGGTTCCGGAAAATTCCCGGGGTTCACGCCCGTCGTGTTCTCGAAGTCCACGCCCTCGACCTTGGGAGGAGGCAGCTTCTGTGCGCTCACCATCGGACTGGGATTGCCCTTCGCGAAAAATGGACTGTGCGACAGGAAGCGGAACATCCCCCAGATCACCAGCTCGATAAAGATGCCGGCCACCAGCAGGCCCACCAGAAATACCAGGATCCCGCGCGGGCTGAGATCGGTGCGGTCGTAGTCAACCGCCGGATTCCGGAGCAGATCGTAATCGTCGTGATTAGTGGCCATGTCCCGACCCCTGGTTCAACAAACTTGGTATCTGCGGCTCATAAATCGGCAGCAACGGCCGCTGCCGCAGGTTGTAGAAGAAAAACGCCAGCCATAGTCCGCCGATTCCGACAGGCGCAACCACATACCAGAAGCTGAAGTAGAAACTACCCCGCGCGTGCGCGAAATTCGGCACCACGTACCAGTAGATATCCACCAGCCGCATGAACATCAGCAGCACCGCCAGCCAGATCAACCGGCGGCCATCCTTCTTGCGTTCCTTGGAGAGCAGCAGCGCGAAAGGCAGTGCGAAGTGGAACAGGATAATCACCAGCGCCACGATGCCCCATCCGCCGCGAATGCGGTTCAGGTAAAAGCTGATTTCTTCCGGCAGGTTGCCCGCCCAGATGATCAGCCACTGCGAGAAGGAGAAGTAGGCGAACAGCATCACGAACGCCAGCATCAGCTTGCCCAGATCTTGAAACTGGGTTGGTTTGATGATTTCGCGGAACGGACCGTAGCGCGTCAGCACCGTCAGCATGATGACGCAGAACGCCAGCGCCGAAAGTCCCTGCCCCGCCATGAAGATCATGCCGTAAATGGTCGATCCCCAGTGCGGATCGAGCGACATCACCCAATCCACGCTGGCAAACGAAATCGTCAGTGCATACAGCAGCAATCCAATGCCGCTGAATAGCTGAAAACGCGGCCAATTCGAGGACGTCAGAGGCTCGTCCTGCTGCGCCGACCGCTTGTTCAGAACCAACTCCATGCCCAGCCAGATCGCGAAATACAACGCAAAGCGTCCAATCCACCCCGGCGTATTCAGGTACCAGGCGTTATGCTCGGTCAGCGACGCGTCGCTCATCCAGGCGTAAAGCTGTTTGCGTCCGACCAGGATGGGCAGGAACAGCACTGCCATCAGCGGTAGCCCTTTGCTCGATGCCTCCAGAACCCGACGGATGGAAATTCCCCACAATCCGCCCGACAGATGCTGCACCATCAGCAGCGCAAGGCAGCCCAGGCTGAGTCCCAGCCACAGCATGAAGCCGATCAGGTAGCCGCGCAGGAACTGCTCCGGTTGCAGCACGAATCCCGCCACGCACGCGATCGCGCCGACGACTCCCACAATGAGGTAGGTCCGTTGCCAGCTCGCCGCTTCTGCCGGCACCGCGAAATCAGTCCTCTGAACTTGCAGGTTAGGTTGGCTCATTGCGGGCCTCCCTGGGTCGCCGGAACTGCACTGCCTTGCCCGGTCGCACCCTGCGTGTCGTACGGTGCCGCGATCACCACTCCCGCTGGCGGTTCGCTCGCGACCTGCTGGCCCGAAGGTATATCCGCCTGGGTCGCGCCCTGGCTCAACTGCAGCGCCCGAATGTAGGCGGCAATCGCCCAACGGTCCTGGGGAGAAACCTGTTGGGAGTAGTCCAGCATGGCCCCAAATCCATTGGTCATCACGTCGAAAAAGTAACCGACCGGCGCTTTCCGCAACCGCTCGTTGTGATAGGAGGGAGGCCGCTTCAATCCACGCTGCACGATCATGCCATTGCCATCACCTGCTTCGCCGTGGCACGGCGAGCAGTAAATATTGAAGCGCTGTTGACCACGCGCCATCACTTCAGCCGTGACTGGAAACGGCATGTAATTGCCATCGTCCTTGCCGATCTTGCCGGTGTAGAAGTATGTGTCCGCGCGTTGATCTCCGCGGGCGACAACGCCTTCCACCAAGGGACGCGCCGACCGCTTGTCCGCGTAAAACTCGCTTTCCGTCAGCGGACGCTGGTATGGCTGGTTCTGCATGTCTGCGCGGCATCCCGCCAGCAGTAGCAACGCCGTCGCCGCCAACAGGTACGCCAGCGCATGGCGAACCCGGCCCGTGGCGCCATCGCCGCGCAGGCCCGCCGCAGACTGCCGAAGGTCGAATTGAGCTAGCCGATTAATGCGGCACCTCCGAAATCGAAAGCGGCTTCAGACCCTGCATAAACTGCTGTGTCCCCACCAGGTCGAACTTGGGATCGCTCGCCTCGACACATAAAAAGAAACGATCGCGCGTCACCGCCGAGAACCTGTCCACGTGAAACACCGGGTGATACGGCTGCGGCAGACCGTTCAACGCGAACATGCCGAACACACCAGACAGTCCGGCAAACAGGATCGTCATCTCGAAGGTGGGCACGATGAAGGCCGGCCACGAGTGAAACGGCTTGCCGCCGATATTCAGCGGATAAGCAATCACGTTGATCCAATATTGCAGCCCGTATCCCGACAGTCCGCCCAGGATACCGCCCATCAGCACAATCAGCGGGACCCGCGTCTTGTGGAACCCGATGGCCTCGCTGGCTTCCTCGATCGGAAACGGGCTGTAGGCATCCATCTCCCGATAGCCCTCGGCATAAGCAGCCTTGGCCGCATGCACCAGCTCCGTCGGAGTCTCAAACTCGGCCATCAAGCCATAGAGTGTCGGCGCCGCGATTAGGTGGCTCATTCCTTCACCTCCGCCTGCGGCAGCAGCATGCGGATCTCAAAAATCGAAATCGCCGGCATGATGCGGATGAATAGGAAGATCGCCGCCGTAAACAGTCCTATGGTTCCGGCGTAGGTCGCCCAATCCCACCGTGTGGCCACGTAGTGTCCCCACGACGAGGGCAGGTAATCGCGGTGCAGGCTGGTGACGATGATTACGAACCTCTCCAGCCACATGCCCACCAGTACCACCAGCGAAATGAAGAATAGCCACGCCGTGTTGGCCCGGATTTTAGGCGACCACAGCACTTGCGGAATCAGGATATTCAGCACGATCAGCGCCCAGTAGAAGACCGCATACGGCCCGAACCAGCGGTTATGAATCATGAACCGCTCATAGGTCGATCCGCTATACAATGCGACAAACGTCTCGAAGAAGTAGCCGTACCCCACGATCAATCCGGTTGCCAGCATGATCTTCGCTGAGTTCTGCAGGTGGCGCATGGTGATCATGTCTTCCAACCCGTAAAACTTGCGGATGGGAATGGCCAGCACCAGCACCATGGCGAATCCGGAATAGATTGCGCCCGCCACGAAATATGGCGGGAAGATGGTTGTGTGCCATCCCGGAACGATGGCCACCGCGAAATCGAAGCTGACCACCGTGTGTACTGAGAGCACCAGGGGCGTCGAGATACCGGCCAGCAGGATGTACAACGCTTCATAGCGTGTCCAGTGTCGTGCCGATCCGCGCCAGCCCAGCGACAGCGCTCCATACAACTTGCGGGCAAATGGATTGGTTGCCTGCTCGCGCATGGTCGCCAGATCCGGCACCAGCCCCACGAACCAGAACACTGCCGAAATCGTAGCGTACGTCGAAACCGCGAACACGTCCCAAACCAGTGGGCTGCGGAATTGCGGCCACACGCCCATGCTGTTGGGATACGGGAACATCCAGTAGCCCAGCCAGGGACGGCCCATGTGCAGCAGCGGGAACATTCCCGCGCAGGCAACGGCGAACAGCGTCATGGCCTCGGCGAAACGGTTAATCGAGTTGCGCCATGTCTGCTTGAATAGCAGCAGGATTGCCGAAATCAGCGTGCCCGCGTGGCCGATACCGATCCACCACACGAAGTTGATGATGGCGAAGCCCCAGCCCACCGGGATGTTGATGCCCCAGATGCCCACACCACGCAGGAACAGGTAGCTGACCGCCATCAGCAGCACACCCAGCAAGCCCATGCCGATCGCCAGGCCTGCCAGCCATCCCAGGCCGATCGGTCGCTTCAAGACGATGTCGGTGATGGTGTCGGTGACAGAGTCAAAAGTCTGACCCGGTCCAAGCACCGGCGGCTCGTCGAGCAACGCTACGTTTCTTTCCTCTACTCCCGCCATCTAACTCCGCTCCGACTGCTCAAGTTCAGGGTTCGGGTTCAACACCACTGCCATGTACGTGGTGCGAGGACGCGTATTCAAATCTTCCAGCAGGCCGTAATTGCGCTTGTCGGCCCGCAGTTTCGCCACCCGGCTCTCCGCATCGTTCAGGTCTCCAAAAGTGATCGCCCCCGCCGGACACGCCTGTTGGCACGCCGTGATGATCTCCCCATCCCGCACCTTGCGGCCTTCCTTCTCCGCCGTGATCCGTCCGTGCGTGATGCGCTGCACGCAATACGTGCATTTCTCCATCACGCCGCGGCTGCGGATACTCACTTCCGGATTGCGCATCATTTTGTACTGCGGCGTCTCCCAGTCCTGCCACAGCAGGAAATTGAAGCGGCGCACCTTGTACGGGCAATTGTTCGAGCAGTAGCGCGTCCCGACGCAGCGGTTGTACACCATGTCGTTCAGGCCCTCGGTACTGTGCACCGTCGCGCCCACCGGGCATACCACTTCGCATGGAGCGTTCTCGCACTGCTGGCACGGAATCGGCTGGTAGTATGCCGTCGGGTTTTCGGTTCCGCCTTCGTAGTAGGTGTCCACCCGCAGCCAGTTCATGTGCCGCCCGCGCCGCACCTGTTCCTTACCCACCACCGGAATGTTGTTCTCCGCCTGGCAGGCCACCACGCACGTCTTGCAGCCAATACAGGAGTTCATGTCGATGGCCATGCCCCACTTGGCTTCCGTGTACTTGAAATTCGTGTACAGCGTAAACTCCGGCGCCGGCGCTTCGATCCCTTCGTGCGCGAAGTTCGGGTTCTTGAGGAAGTCTTCCAGCGTCGCCTTGCGGACGATATGCCGGTCGCTCATGTCTTCGGCGCCCGGAATCCCCGACTGGTCGATGAACTGCCAGCCCTGCGGGTTCGCAAATCCGTAGCCGTCGCCCACCTTACTGATCTTGCCGCTGGTGAAGTAGGGGGAATCGCTGTTGCGCAACGGGTAAGCGTTAAACCCCACGTCGGTTCCTACCCGTCCGCTCTTGCTGCGGCCGTAACCCAGGAACACGGTAATCGCCTCGTCGGGATGTCCCGGCGTGCGCCACACGCCGCCCTTCACTTTGTGACCGTTGGCCTCGATCTCGACGATGTCCTCGGTTTTCAGCCCCAACTTCTCGGCCGTCTTGACACTCACCAGCACCGCGTTGTCCCAGCAGATCTGCGTCATCGGCTTGGGAGTTTCCTGCAACCACGCGTTGTTGGCGTACGTTCCGTCGTAAATCGTGGGATCGCGCCGGAACATTACTTCCAGTCCACCGGTGTTGCTTGCGCTCGAGGCTGGAACACTTCCCTTCGCGGCCACCGTCTTCGACGGCAGTGCCGTACCCGCGACAAAGCCGTCATTCAGCGCCTTGCGCCACGCCGCGTCGAAGTCTCCCGTCATCTTGCTTTGCCAGTACTTGCGGACGATCTCGTAACCGCTGGTGGCCGACGAACCCGTCAGCGCTTCCATGAACTCGTACTCGCTCTTGCCGCCGTACAGCGGTGCAATCAGCGGCTGCACAATGGTTGCGGTGCCATCGATGGTGCGCACATCGCCCCACTGCTCGAGATAATGAGTGGCGTTGATGTGCCAGTGCACGTGATCGGTGGTCTCGTTCTGATAAAGGCTGTGCTGGGCTCGCAATTGGACCTTGCCCATCGCGTCCGCGAACTTCAGGTCCGCCGGAGCGTCATACACCGGGTTCCCGCCGACGATCAGCAGCAGGTCTACCTTGCCGGCATTCATTTCGCCGACCAGCTCCTTCAGTGCTGCCGTCTGGTCCTGCGGTTTCGCTTCCACCGGATCGGTATAGAACACCGTTGTGCCTACCGCGCCCAGCGCCTGGTTCATGGCATGCGCCAGCGCATGCACCGCCGGAGGCTGGTTGTCTCCCGGGATCACCACCGCCGCGCCCTTGTTCGCCTGCAGGTCTTTCACCAGTGCAGCTACGAACTTCTGCTGCTCCGGCTTGGCTGCCCCGCTTCCCACACCCAGTCCGGCTGCGATGGCCCGTGCCACCTGCTCCACTTCCGAAGCCCTTACCGGCAGCCGGTGGTCAGCTTTGCCGCCCGTGTTGGTCGGCGTGCTCTCCACCATGTAGAAGCGCGACATTTTTTCCTTCAGATCAGGATTGCGTCGCGACGAGAATCGCCGCGCATACGCCAAAAATCCCGGATACCCACTGGAAAGAAAATCGCCGTCGAGCGAAAGAATCGTGTCGGCCTTGTCGAGGCTGTAGCGAGTCTCGACATGCTGCCCAAACGCCAACTGCGCGCCCGCGCGAGCGTTGTCGCGGTTCAGCGGATCGTATTGCACCCACTTTGCTTCGGGATACGCCGCCAGCACCGCACTGATCTGCGCCGCCAGCGTCGGCGAACTCACTGTACGGGTCAGGATGCGCATGCCCCCGCCCTGCACTGCCTTTTGCGAGTTCAGCGGCCCCTTGATCGCCGTCGCGTAGTCGCTCCACGACCGGATGTCACCGGTGTACGACACCACCTGCGAGCGGTCCGGATCGTACATGTCGAGGATCGAAGCCTGCGCGAAAACGTCGCTGCCCCCCAAGCTCGCGGGATGGTCTGGATTGCCCTCGACCTTGGTCGGGCGTCCTTCATGGCTCTCTACTAGTACTGGAGTCGCATAGCCGCCAAACGGCATGGCACTGGCAAAAAATAACGGAACTCCGAGCGTGATCGGCTCCGGCTGCCGCACATAAGGGACGATGGGCTCCAGCGGCTGTTTGACGCACGCCGACAGTCCAGCCAGCGCCATCGAAGCCGTCATCAGCTTCATGAAGTCGCGGCGCGACGCTCCCTCCGGCCACACCGACGCCTGCCGCGGAAACTCGCGGTGCACCATCTCGAAGAATCCCTCGGTCTGGGACAGCTCTTCCAGGCTCCGCCAGTAGTGTGGGCCGCTCTTGGCTCGCGCCAGTTGGTCGCGAACTTCCGCCAACTCCAGCTTGCTGGGACAGACCGCCTCGGACTTGTTTTGGCTCTCTTTATCCATCTTCTCGTCGGTTCCGGTATGAATCTCTCTGTTCGGTCTTTACTTCACGCCGCTTCTACAGCTTGCGGAAAAAACTTGCTCTTCAAAACTTTCGCGTCAGGGCACGACTTTACAAGCTACGGAAAAACTCCCTTTCACGCTGTTTTGTATCAGGGCACGACTTTAGTTGTGCCGCACGAGTCTTTATATTTTTGTCATCCCGAGCGGATTTTAGTCCGCTCGGGGTCTGCTTTTCGCTTCTTCCCGCAACCACCTCTAGCGATGACAGGTGTTGCAACTCGTTATGTCCTGCACGGTGCGAACGTTGTATTGCGTCTTGAGCGCCGAGCCCAGGGCGATCTGGTCGGTGTAAACCGTGCCGTCGGCCAGCTTCACGGGACGGAGGTCCGACGGCTGCTCATAGTTCATGTTGAACACCTGGTCCCGGGGACGCAGGAACTTTTCCGGCGCACGGTGGCACTCCAGGCACCACTCCATCCGCATCGACGACGCCTGGTACATCAGCGGCATCTTGTTGACCGGACCATGGCAGCTCAGACAGCCCACGCCCTTGTTCACATGGATGCTGTGGTTGAAATAGACGTAATCCGGCACGTAGTTCACCTTGGTCCACCGCAGCGAGTTGCCCGTGCGGTAGCTCTCCCGCACCGGCTCCAGCATCGGAGCATTTGTCCAGATCTGCGAATGGCAGTTCATGCAGGTTTTGGTGGGAGGAATCCCCGCATAGCTCGACTGCTCCACCGAAGTGTGGCAGTAACGGCAATCGATCCCCAGCCCCGCATTGTGGTGCTGGTGGCTGAACGGCACCGGTTGCGACTGCGCCACTTCCTGGTAGGTAACATACGGCGCCCGCTGGGTTTCCAGCGCCGCCCATAGCAGCACGGTCACCACTACGATCACAGCGAGAATCGACAGCCGCGAAAGGCTATTCGCACTACGATGAAAAATTTGTGCCATGTACGAAGCTTTCCAGTGTTGCGGGTACGGAGCCGATTACCCCGTTCGGCTCCAGGTGCTTGCAGTTATGAAGCTTACGTGTTGCTCGGGTGTGATGCATATCACCCAAGTCGGTGATTATAACAAGTCAGGTTGACTACTCTGCAAGCATTCATTTCGAGTTGCTCGTGGATTGCACTCTGTTGGTGCAATTTCCCACGTTGGCACAGTTTCATCGTTGAAAATCACAACATTTCTTCGCGCTTCGCTGGAAACTTGAAACTCGAAACCTTCTTTCCCTACTCGCTCTCCAGAATCACGTACGCCATCGCCGACTCCGCCGTGTGCGTGATCGACAGATGCGTCCGCACTCCCCCCAGCCTGGCGAAAATTTCCCCGGCCTTTCCATGGAAGACCGCCGTCGGTCGTCCGCCGGGCAATCGCCGCACCTCGATATCACGCCACGTCACCCCTCGGCTCCATCCCGTCCCCAGGGCCTTCATGCCCGCTTCTTTGGCCGCGAAGCGTGCGGCGTAGCGCTCTGCCTTGTTGGCCTTCGATTCGCAATACCGGATCTCGTCCGCCGTGAATACCCTCTCCTTGAAACGGCCTCCAAAGCGCTCAATGGCGTGCGCGATCCGCTCAACTTCCGCAATGTCGACGCCGGTGCCCACGATCATGCCACCACCATACAACATCTCCGCAACTGAATTCCGAGCCTGACCATGGCACTACTACCAACCATCGAAATGACCTTATGTCTATGATTTTGAAACTCTTGTATCTCGATCAAGCAACCCTGTCAGGCTTGGGAGAACAAAAATGTTTGGCCTTTCGCAGTTCCACTGCTATGATTAACTTGCTCGATTGATCGACGTTGTACGCAGCAGTTCCTGCCTCGCAGTATCCCTGCTTGCTCCACAATACGGTCAGATTGCAGCTACATCAATTTGAAGGAACTAGCATCACCATGGAACAAGGAACAGTTAAGTGGTTCAATGACGCGAAGGGCTACGGCTTCATCAGCCGTCAGAACGGCGAAGACGTTTTCGTCCATTACTCTGCCATCCAGGCAGGCGGATTCCGCAGCTTGCAGGAAGGTCAAACCGTTCAGTTCACCGTTGTCAAGGGACCGAAGGGCTGGCAGGCAGAGAACGTACAGCCTGTATAAAAACTCGAGCGAAAGTTCGAGAGGCGGTCCGCTAATCCGGATCGCCTTTCTCTTTTGTGGACCCGAGTCGGCTCAAACGGCCCTTGCGTCTGTGCGCTGAAGCCGTACCCACCCGCTCTTCGCTAATTACTTATTGCTAATTACTAATTACTTCTTCACACTCCCGCCGCCGCCACTCCCGTGTAATACCGCTGCGTGCGCGGCAACTTCGAGGCACACCCCAGCAGAAAGAAGAACAGGGTTGAGACCAAACACACGGCTAACCGCGTCCGTGCCAGCGGCAACGGAGCCAGGTCCATGTACTTCCCCATCCGCCAGGCCGCCCAGTTGACCACCTGCGTCGGAACCACAGTCCAGATCGCAATATAGAACCATGCTCGCTCGGCCCCTTCGCCGAACGTGTCACGCTTGGCGCGCGGAGTCAGGTTCAGCGCCGTCCCTAACACAACGGCCACCGCCAGCGGATAGTAGCCGTACTCGTATATCGCCTTCAGCATCCAGGTTCCCGTGACCGAGGCGACAACCAACCCGGCCACGTTCAGCGCAAACGGAACCGATATGTCGATCCACGCCGCGGTGTAGCACACCACGCGGTACGGCAGGTTCGGCTGGTACACACCGTAGTAATGAATGTACGGCCGCTCCTCGCATCCCGGCATGCGCCCCAACCAACCGTGCCACGCCACGACAACCATGACCATCGCCAGCCAGATCCAATGCCGCCGGTCGGGCCCGTGCGTGTACAGGTCATAGGTGAGCGGGTATCCAGGGAGCACCCAGAAAACCCAGATCCAGATGGGAGTATGGAGAACGCGATAGTACCCCTTGTTGCGTTCCCGGAAGACGGTCTGTTTCATAGATGAGTGTTCATCGTAGCGGCAATCGCGCAGTCCACGCAAACGGGAGCATCACGATTTCTCTTGAGGTGTCGTCCTGAGCGCGATGAGCGGAGCGAACGCAGCCGAAGGACCCCTATTGCTGCAACGATCTCAACTCTGGGTGCCCCTAGACCGCGTCAGCGGGCTAGGATGGGAAGGAGGATGATCCTTCCCTTTCACCAATGGTGCCTGTTCCCGCCGGATTCGGCGCGAAACTTGAAACTCGAAACTTCTTCCTCTGGGTGCTGGGTGTCCCATACAAGCGAAGCTTGTGTGGGGATTTTGGTGGGCGCAACCTACAACCCTTCCAGCGCCTCCGCTATCGCCGCATCCTGTTCCGGCGAGACCGTCCGCAGATCCAGCAGCACCCGCCCATCCTCCACTCTCGCGATGATCGGCGTTGCCCACTCCCGCAACCGCTGCGCGATCGCATCCGCGCTCAGTTCCGGACTCGACACCGCCAGCGCCCGCGTCGGCAGCGTCGCCCCCGGAGCCGACCCTCCGCCAATTACCGAACGCGACGCCAGCACCTCAACCTCGAGCCCTGGATTGCTGATGTGCAGCTTGCGCATGAGATGTTCCGCGCGCTCGTTAATCGTCGCCTCGGTCAGACGAAGCATGCGCAGCGCGGGAATCGAGTCGTAATCCTCCCGCAGGTACGCCAGCAGCGTGGCTTCCAGCGCGGCGTAAAACATCTTGTCCACCCGCAGCGCGCGAAACAGCGCATTGCCGCGAATCTTCGCCACCAGCTCGGGGCTGCTGCTGATCAAACCGGCCTGCGGCCCGCCCAGCAACTTGTCGCCGCTGTAGGTCACCACGTCCACCCCCGCGCGCAGGCTGGCCGCAATTGTCGGCTCGCCCCGCACTCCAACCGACGGCAGGTCGAAAATATCTCCGCTGCCCAAGTCCTCCATCACCGGAACGCCACGTTTCCGTCCCAGTGCCGTCAACTCTTCCAGCGACGGCTGCTCGGTGAATCCGGTAATCGCAAAGTTCGAGCGATGCACCCGCAACAGCAGTTTCGTCCGCTCGCTGATCGCCTGCTCGTAATCTGCGATGCGCGTACGGTTCGTCGTCCCCACTTCGCGAAGCACCGCGCCCGACTTCGCCATCACGTCCGGAATGCGGAATGATCCGCCAATCTCGACCAACTCGCCGCGCGACACGATGACCTCGCCGCCCTCGGCCAACGCGTTCAGCGTAAGCAGCACCGCTGCGGCGTTGTTGTTGACCACGATGGTCGCAACCTTGCGCCCGATCTCGGCGAAAACCTTGGCAAACAAGCGATCCACATGGACATCGCGCTTCCCTCGCTCGCCGGTCGCAAGATCGAGCTCCAGATTGGAGTACCCCTGCGCGACCTCGGCCACGCGCTCCAGCGCCACCCGACTCAGCGGCGCGCGCCCCAAGTTGGTGTGCAGGATCACACCCGTCGCATTGATCACCGGACGCAGCGAATAGGCCATCGATTCACTCAATCGCAGCTCGATATCGCTACCAGCCGTCTCGACTGCGGCTTGCAGCCCGATCTCGTCCAACCTGCCCGCACCAATCTCAACTCGCAGTTGATCGAGAAACTCCCGCGCCGCCTCCGCTGTTGCCGCATGTCCCTCACGCGCTACCAGCGCCTGCATGTCTTCGGCGCGTAGCAATTCATCCACCGACGGCAGAAGGCGAAATTGTTGAGTTTTACGGATGTCGGTCATAGTGAATGCCCGTCCATACGATTCTCGTGCGGCCGCCCTCACCGGGAACCGCTATCGCCAGTGTCGTCCACTTCCCAGCTTGTCTGCCGAACTTCAACCACGCAGCCGTTGGGAAATTCAATGGTGACAGCCAGCGCCGGAACCACATCAACTGTCGCCCGAGTGCCGTCTATAAGACAATACTCAGTCCAGCCGGTGATTTGTCGGCCAGCTCCTCCGTCGAACCAAAAATCGGACGACCCACTTAAATCTCCGACCGTCGGCCTTTCACGCCTGTTCGCGCTCCGTCCAATACACGTCAAGAAGTTTGCCACCGATTGCTCGTCAACGCGGCGTCTGAACATTTCGCCTAAGTCCATAACAGATTCCCTTTTAAGGGTGCCTGGCGGGCGCCCGTCCTCGCAACTCTCTATGGACGACAGCGCCGGGCAAAAGTCGCTTGTTGATGGCTAATCGCTAATGGCTGAACGCCTCTTCACCCCACCTCCACCAGCCCATACCTCCGGTTCCAGTGACTCCGTAAATGCTGCACCGCTCTCCCCATCTCGTCTTTCGAGATTTGTTGGTTCGGTCCTTCCAGCACCAGTCGCGCCTCGCTCCTTGCCAATTCGAGAATGTCGCGATCGCGCAGCAAGTTGGCCACACGAAAGTTCGGCATGCCCGCCTGCTTCGTACCGAAAAACTCTCCCGGCCCCCGCTGCTGCAAATCCAGCTCGGCAATCTCGAATCCGTTTTGGGTGCGTACCATCGCTTCCAGCCGCTGGTCGGCCGCCGGCGAAACCTTGCCGCCCGTCATCAGCACGCAATACGATTGCGCCGTCCCGCGCCCAATTCGCCCGCGCAACTGGTGCAGTTGCGAAAGTCCGAAACGTTCCGCATGTTCCACCACCATGACGCTCGCGTTAGGAACATCGACGCCCACTTCGATCACCGTCGTCGATACCAGCACGTCGATCGCTCCCTGCTGAAAGCTCGCCATAGTCGGGGCTTTCTCGTCGGCGCTCATGCGCCCGTGCAGCAGTCCCACGCGCAGCCCCGCCAGCTCATGTTTGCGCAGTCGCTCATACATCTTGATCGCGGCCTTCAGCTCGCCTTCCATCGCGCCCTCGTCGATTACCGGATAAACGACGTACGCCTGCCGCCCCGCCGTCACTTGCTTGCGCACGAAGTCCCACGCTTGCGGGGCTGCATCGTCGGTCACCCGCCGCGTCTTGATCGGTGTCCGTCCCGGCGGAAGTTCATCCAACACGCTGGTATCCAGGTCGCCGTAAAGTGTTAGCGCCAATGTCCGCGGAATCGGCGTCGCCGTCATGACCAGCACGTCGGGCTCGGCCTGGTTGGTTTTCTTCATCAGCCGGAAGCGTTGCAGCACGCCGAAACGGTGCTGTTCATCCACGATCACTAGTCCCAGTTTGTCGAACTCGACCGACTCTTGGATCAGCGCGTGCGTTCCGATCACCAGTTGCGCGTTGCCCTGCTCGATATGATGCCGCACCTGCTTCTTGTGCCCCGCCTCTTGCGATCCCGTCAGCAGCACAATGCGATAGCCCGCGCCTTCCAGAATCCGCCGCGCCGAAAGGTAATGCTGTGTCGCCAGGATTTCCGTCGGCGCCATCAGCGCCACCTGGTATCCGTTCTCGATGGCGATCACCGCCGCCTCGAACGCCACGATTGTCTTGCCCGATCCCACATCGCCCTGCAGCAGCCGCCGCATGGGCGCGGGATCCTTCATGTCCTCGACAATTTCTTTCAGCACCCGCTTCTGCGCGTTCGTAGGATGGAATGGCAAAATCCGCTTCACCGCCGCCCGCACCCGCTCGTTGATCGCGAAGCTTACCCCGCTCTGCGCCCGCATCTTGCGCCGCTTGAGTTCCAGCCCGAGTTCGAGAAAGAACAGCTCCTCGAAGATCAGCCGGAACAAGGCCGGCGTACGCGCCGACTGCAACTTCGTCAGGCTCTCTCCCACTTCAGGCCAGTGCGCTTGCCGGAACGCCGTCCGGCGATCGATCAGCCCCATGCGCCCACGCACCACGCGCGGAATCGCATCGGCAACATCCTGGTCGAGTAGCTCCAGCATGCCGTGAACGATGCGGCGAAACCAGCGCGCCGTCAGCTTTCCCTTGCCCGCGGTTTCGTAGATGGGAACGATCCTCCCCACCTCCAGCGACTGCCACTTGCGCTCTTCCTCGTCGCCATTGCTGCCATCTTCTGTTGGGTCGTGCAGAATTTCGAACTGCGGCTGCATGATCTGGAAGCGATGATCGCGCCCCCGCTCCGGCGCCTCCACCTTGCCGTAGAGCGCGACGAGTTGTCCGGCGTGAAACTTGTCCTGCAGATACGTCGCGTTAAACCAGATGCACTTCAGCGTGTCGCGCCCCTGCCCCACCGTCATCTCGAAAATCGGCATGCGACGCATGCGAATCAGCCCGGACGTCCGCACCTCCGCGATGACGCTGGCCATCTCGCCCGGCCGCAACTCGCCAATGCCGCGAGGATTTAACCGGTCTTCGTAGCGGAACGGCAGGTAATACAGCAGGTCCTCGACATTGGTGATGCCCTTCTCCAGCAGCATTTCGGCAATACGCGGGCCGATGCCTTTGACGAATTGCACGCTGGTAGAAAGATCGAGCACAGTGCGATGGTAAATCAGAGCTGGCAACACCAAGTGGGTCCTAGACCGCGTCAGCGGGCTAGGGTGGAAAGGGAGATGTTCCCTTCGTCATAGCAAGCGCTGACTACTGCCGCGTTCGAATCAATCGCTGTCTTTCTCCGTCAATCCGGGCGAGGACGCATGCCGGTATCCCATCGAAGCGCTGTATTGGCACTTCGTGGGATGGCAGTGCGCATCCGAGTCGAAGCACCTGCCCGCAGCGAGACCGAACAGGACTCTTCCTTGTTCATCGTGCAACGCGAAGGGCGGGCTGCCGACTCCATCTGATACCCAAGCCGCGCAGCAGCGACTGAGCCGTTAGCCCGGGGCGCAAGTCCCGGGTGCGCTGGCGAAAAGATTGCGCCGGGCCGCGTAGCGGCGCACTCCGCAACAACGTGGAAGAATCCCATTCCGTCCGATCTTCTACACTGGGACTCATCCCATGCCCCACCGCATCCTCAAACAATTCGTCGCCATCCTGGCGGGCAACCTGCTCTATTTCTTCGTGCTCACCCCCTACCTGCCTCCCGCCGCGCGCCATACTCCCTACCATCTGGACTGGGGATTGCTCGTCGATCTCTGGATCTGCCTTGTCATCTACGGCCTCATCGAACTGTTGCTCCGATTGTGGCGCCGCCGCGCGAATACTCCCCGCAATTAAGCGCGCCAAAAACATTTGGGGAGCCCGCAGGCTCCCCGTATGTCGTCAACTCTCTTCGTGCTCAGAGGTGCTGAGGGTTCGTCCCCTTAAAAATGTCTTGCCAGTCGCGCTTTTCCTGCTCCATATCTTTCTTGAACTGCTCCATCTGCTTCTGGAATTCCGGCTGCATTTCTTTCATCGACTTCGAGATCTCGCGCGCCATGTCCGCCAACTCCTTGGCGGTTGGCTTCATGCTGTCGGCCATCTGCACGGCGTCTCTCTCCATCTGCGGAGCCATTTTTTCCACCTCTTTGCGCACCTGCTCGGTCTGCTTTCGCATTTCCGCCGCCTGCTTGCGCAGCGCTTCGGCCTGTTTCTTTATCTCCGGAGTCGCAGCTTTCATCGCAGCATCGGTCTGTTTGCGTATCTCCTCTGCTTGCTTTTTCATGTCAGGTAGCGCGTTCTTCGCCGCAAGCTGCGCCTGCCGATTGATTTCGTCGATCTGGTCCTGGTCAAGCTGCGCCAGTGTCGTCGTGTCCAGCACATTCTCCGCGAACGCGGGGCCCAGTTCCTGCATTTCCTCCGCCATGGCCTGCATGTCCAGGTCGAAGCCATCCCACGCTTCGTCCTGCAACTTCGAGCTGTTGGCCGGCAGGTTCATTTCAACGTTCTGCTCTCGCTTGTCGCGCACGATCCCCAGAGTGACCTTGCCACTGCCGGATTTCAGGGCCCGGCGCCAATCCGATATATCATGCACCGTCTCGTTGTTGACCCGCACGATCACGTCGCCAGCCTTTAGTCCAGCCGACGCGCCCGGGCTGCCCTTTTCCACCGAGCGCACCAGCACGCCTTTGTTTTGCGCAACGCCAAAAAATTCGCTCAATTGCGGACTCAATGGTTCCACCACGATCCCGTTCCGCGAGGAAATCACCGTATAGCCCGGGACGTCCACATCGGGATACATCCGCGGCGGAACCGGCGGAGCGGGTGGAACAAAGCCCATGCTTCCCATCGGTGGAACCGGGGGTTTGGGCATGTGCGCCATCTGCTTCCAGTCGCCCAGCGTCACTTTCACCTCTTTGCTCTGCCCGTCGCGAATGACGGTCATAGAGACGATCGCGCCCGCCGCGCTGGAATGGATCACGTCCGCGAACTGGTCTGGTCCGCTGACCGGCTTGCCGTTGAAAGCCGTCACGATATCGCCACTTTTCAGTCCCGCGCGGCATGCCGGTCCATCCTGGTCCACGCCCGTGATGGCTGCGCCATTGCCGTCCTTCAAATGCAGTGCAGCCGCTTTCTCGAGAGAAACGCTCTCCACCATGACACCCAGGTACGCAGTGGAATGAACGTCCCATGGCGACGGGGGCAATGGAACCGCACCTGCCGCAGGTACAACACCGGTCATACCCAGCATCAATGCAGCCGATAGTAATCGTTGCGAAACTCTATGAGTGACCATGACTCGACCTCTTCCTACTGCCCGCGCCGGATGTCGATCTGCCCGATGGTGGTTCGCACCCGCAGAATCGGACCTCCGCCATTCAATCGTCCCTCGGCAAACATCGATTTCGGACCGAAGTTTCCGCCCTCGGAAGTAATGGCCAGCCCGGGGAATGCCGACGTGATCCCCTTTCCGTTGGCTAACTCGGTCGAGGCGTGCACGCTCATACCCAGATTACCCGGCACGTAAACCACCACATTCCCCGCCGCTGTATGCAGGTAGGAATCCTGAAAATGATTAGGCCCGGCGACGAACTGCACGGTAATCGCGCCCGCTCCCGTCTCCACCTGTGCACCCTGTCCAACTTTGAGCAACTCAACCGTCCCGCCGCCCGTGATGACCCGCACACTGCCCTGCGCGCTGGCTAGCCGGACACTTCCGGCGTTGGTCTCTGCCAAAACTGACCCGATCACATCGCCGAGATTCAGGTTCCCGCCCCCTGAATTCGCGCGCAGGTCGCCATTGCATTTGTTCACATCGATATTGCCGGCTCCGGTTTCCACGGACGTTCCACCCGATGTGCCGATGCGCACCCGGCCGCCACCCGTCTTCACCATGACCTGCCCGTTCACTCGCTCCACCGATACATTGCCGCCACCACTCTGCAGATACAAGTCGGAACCCACGCTGCCGGCTTCCATGATGCCGCCGCCGCTGGTGATTCTCACCGAACCGGAAACGTCATCCAGCTTCACGCCTCCAGCGCCGGTGACACCGATCACGCTTCCGGAGATTGCATTGAACGCCAGCGAACCCGCGCGTGTCTCCACCTTCACTGCTTGCGTCAGCCGCGGAATCTGCACGGCTACATCCGCGGTCAACCGGTTCACATTGCGGCCCGCCAGCCTGCCCTCCAGCACCACCGCATCGCCCACCTTGCTTACTGAAAACCGCAACTGCTGAAACTGCCGCCGCGCGGCCTCTTCCGAGTCCGCTGAGCAGCGCTTGCGCACCACGTAGGAAACCTGCGCTGCGCTGCCCTGCACCTGGAACGAGCCCAGGTCGGTGAAGGCCCGGAACTCGCGTCCCGCCGGCAGGCTACCCGTTGTCTCTTCGACCCAAGAATTGCCGTCGCGAAACACCCGTGAGGTTTGCGCGCACAGCGGAATCGCTACCGCCATCGCCAGCCACAGGGCCGCAGTACTCCAGCGGCGGCCGGCCGCCGCTTCGAATTGGGAGCCCAGCTTCATGGAAGTCGTCAGTACACCGTCGGCATCGAAGCCAGCACGCGTTTCGACTCCGCGCGAATGTACTCGCTGGGATCTTCCTTGGCCAGCTGCTGCAGTGCCATGCGCACGCTGCTGTCGGTTTTCACCGGCTCCAGAGAGTGCAGCGCGCCGCTGCGCACACCCAGGTTGTTGTCATTCAACAGTGCTTCCAGCACCGCGTTGCGCACCCGGATGTCCTCCTTCACAAACGATCCCAGGGCATCCAGCGCGTGTAAACGCACGCCGGGGTTGCTGTCCACGCGCATCGCGTAGGTCAGCACTTCCCGCACGCGGGCGTCGTCCGCCTTGCTCGCCAGCGCGTCCACCGAGTTCAGCCGCACGCCGGAATTGTCGTTGCTACGGGCGGCATAGACCAGCATGTCCTGCATCTTCGGATCGTTGACCGTACCCTGCAACGATTCCGGCAACACCCGGTCGTACTGCACTTTCACATTGTTGGTCGTGGGATCTTTCTCGATGGAAGTGATGCCGCTGATGGAAGCTTCCTGGTGAATCTCCGGAGACACCGGATTGGCGTTGTGCAGGGCCTTATACATCGCCCCCAGCCCGCCGCCAAAGCCCACGATAAAGATGGCCGTCGCCAGCGCGGGAGAGAACCTCACCTGCCGCAGCCATGCCGTGGGATCGAAAGCCAATCGTTGATACCAGGCGCGATGCGGATGGGTCTGTTCCAGCGCTTCCTGCAGGCGCATGCGCGCCGCCGCCAGGAAACTCGCCGACGGCTCCTCCACCGGCAACGTGCTCATCTGCGCCTGAAACTCCTGTTGCTCGGCAAGTTCCGCCGCGCAGGCCTGGCAGCGCGCAATGTGCTGCTCCGCCTCGTGCCGCGCGTCATCGGCCAGCTCGCCGTACAGATACAGCGTGATGTTCTGTTGCACCCAATCGCAATTCATACTTCCATCCTTACAGTCTTCCCGCTGGGTGCCCCATTCTGTCGCCCGCTTCAGCGGACGACAGGGTGGGGTCCTTACCGTGCGTCCTTCAACGCGGCCCGCAGTTTCTGCGTCCCGCGGAACAGCGTGTTCTTCGCTGTCTCTTCCGTCGTATTCAAAATCTCGCCGATGGTGCGCAGCTTCAAGCCCTGGTAATGCTTCATCTCGAATACCATGCGCTCGCGCGGCGTCAGCTTGGTCAGCGCTTTCGCAATCCTTCTGCCCAGCTCGCGGCGCATCAAGTCTTTTTCCGGACTCGCCCCCGAGCGCACATCCGCCACCTGATCGAGCATGTCAAAGCTCTCGCCGTTGGAATCCGTCACCACTCCCGAATCTTCCTTCCTCACCTGCCGTTTGCGCAGTTGATCGAGGCAGAGGTTGGTGACGATGCGATAAATCCAGGTGTAGAACGAACACTCGAAACGGAAGCTGCCGATGTTCCGGTAGGCCTTGAGAAACGCTTCCTGGTAAATGTCCTGCGCGTCCTGCTCGGAGCGCGTCATGTGATACGCCAGCCGCAGCACCGGGCCATCGTACTGGCGCACCAGTTCCTCGAACGCAGCATGGTTGCCGCGCTGGGCCTCTCGGATCAACTCCGCGTCGTTCACTCGGCTCTGGGACTGCCCTGCCATGCCCTCACGATCAGAGGGAGTCGTGGATAACGTCTCGCTCGCCCCCCGCGAGGTCCCGGCCAGGTGAAGCCCCGGGCCAACCGTGAAGGGAACTGCTACCGCGTCGGTCGCCATGTTGGTTTCTGCCCGTCTCCGGATTGCAGGTCTAATCGTTACCCTGCAATACCATAGACGGCAGCTCAGCCAAAGCGTAAGCGGCCATTATAGTGGTTCCGAATCGCTTGATTCGCAGGCGCTTCGCCCGTGTACCAGCCTGCACACTCGAACTAATAAAGTAAGACGATTGCGACAGTCGGTTAGTTCCCGCTTGCACTCCGCCTGGTGAGCGGAATCGGCATCGCTTTATCGCTGAAGCTCCGCTTCAGAGTGCGCGAACGCACGTAAGTTCGACGTGCGACGGTGGTACAAACCAACGAAAAGCAAGCCCTGCCGGGGCGGCTCGGTGTTGCCCAACGCGGAACTGAAGGCGAAGTGCTGGGTAAAGTGGGAAAACGATTCCAAGCCCCCGGGACGGTACATTCTTAACTAGGAAGAAAGTTGCTTCGGCCACCCCAAAAGCGAAATGGCCAGACACGGCGTATCGCCTTGCCTGACCATCGAAGAACAATATAGCACATTTTGGCCAGTTTCGTACACCTTTAGTCGATTTTATATTGTCTTTGCAATCAGAGGTTTATCCCCAACTGTTGCGCTTTTGAGGGATTGACATGTAAATAATACCCGACGGCGTGAAGAACCGAGATCGGCCCTAGCGGCAGGTTTCGCCGCACGCAACTATCAGCACTCCCTCGATGTGTTGCCCTTCGGCCAGAGGCAGCTTCTGTTGAGAACCGAAATCCATCCCATCGTTCGTGCGGCCGTTCACAGCAGGATGGAACCGTAGAAAGTAGTTCCCCGGCCCCAGCATCGAGAACGAAAACATGCCATCGGCCGCGACGATGTCCAACGGCAAGCCTTCCTGTCGGCTACGCAGATTTCTAGCGTCACGGTCGGCCCACTCCAGCAAAACGACGCCCTTTACAGGACGGCCCTGTGGGTCAACCACCAGTCCGCTGATTCGTCCGTCCCAATACAGGTGGATGTCTTGCTGGCAACTGCCGGCTTCCTCGACAGTAACCCGCATGGGTTTGTTCTCCTCGCGATTGCGGGTCGTGGTATGCAGCGGAAGTTGCGGTTGAATTTGGTATTCCCCAGCACGCAGGTCGGCAAATTCATAGGCGCCTGTCTTGTCAGTCACGGTCGCGAATTCCGTGCCGTTAGGCCCTTTCACCTCGATCGGAACGCCCGCTGCCGGCTTGTAGTGCAACTCGCCGCGTTTGGTCGAGGAATCTTCTGGCACCCTCAACACGGTTCCGAAGAGCGCTGCCATTGCCGCTCCATCACTGAAACTCTTAGCCGCCTCGAGTTGCTGGATGAGCGCCCCGGCCATCACTTCTGCTTGCGTGCGAGTGCATATGTTCGTGTTCAACTTGCCCTTGTACCAGTGCGCGAATACCAGGTAGGTTTGCCCGATCTCGAATGGGTACGTACACATGCCCGCCCCGGTATCGAGAGCGGCCTCCGCGCCGGAGACGCCGTGAAATGCCTCGCGAACGGAGAACGTCGTGGTTTGCGGATAATCCGATGATCTGGTTCCGTCGGGGTTGAGGTTGTCGCCCGTGACCTGCGCGATAACCGTGCCGAGAAAGATGGCGTCGTCGTTGAGCATCAGCTTGCAGCCAGGATCGCTGACACAGCTACAACCGTAGCTGACAACGGAACCGAGCAGAACGAGGACGATCGGCGCGACCAATCTGCGGCATCGCATGGGTACCTTGCCTCCGATGCAACGATGCATGCAGTGTAGCTCGGACATGGCCCATTGCAATGGGCTCGTGGAATGGCTGCCGGCAGCGTAGATCAACCTTCCCAGATACAAACGACTGCGTTCTTCTAAAGCTCAGTTCTGTGCGAACGCAGGTTGCGAGAACGCTCCATTGGGAGGCAACTCAAACTCGAACAACACGCCCTTTTGTTCTTCCATAGACCTGCGCGTAGAGGAAACCATCTTCCATTTACAATCACATCCAGCCATGCGGATCACGTCTATCTTCGCTGTAACCCTGACGATCGCTGCCTTCGCGGCCGCGCAGGACCGCCCACTCGCACCACCAGCAGCGCCTCCAGCTTCACCTGCGGCTTGGCCCACCGCGCAGTTTGCTGCTACCGCCGCCAAGGATCCCGGAGTGCAGAAGGCGAAGCAGATCCTCGACGACATGATTCGCGCCCTGGGCGGAGACGCTTATCTGACCCTGCGGGACATGAAGGTCGAGGGACGCAGCTACCCCTTCTACCATGGTCGTCCGAACGGCCTGGGCACCGTGTACTGGAGATTCTGGCAGTGGCCCGACCAGGAGCGCATTGAACTCACCAAGCAGCGTGATGTCATTGAACTCTACCTCGGCGACAAGGGCTACGAGATCACATACAAGGGCACGGCAACCCAGGATCCCAAGCTGGTCGCCGAGTACCTGCGCCGTCGTGATCACTCGCTGGAGACGGTAATCCGATCGTGGTTGCCGGCCCCGGGCTCGATGATCCTTTACGAAGGCACGGCGATCGTCGAACAGACGCTGGCCGATAAGATCACGATCCTGAATGCTTCGAACGACAGCGTGACGCTGGCCATCGATCCCCGTACCCATCTGCCATTAAAGAAGACCTATAACTGGCGTGACCCAGCCGATCGCCAATTTGATGAAGAGTCGGAGGTTTGGGGCAACTACAGGATCGTCCAGGGAATCAACACGCCGTACAGCACGGTGCGCATGCTGAACGGCGAGATGAGCGGCCAGCGTTTTATCAACAATGTGAGTTACAACAACGGATTCGATCCCGCCATGTTCCAGACCAAGGGCATGACGTACAACCAGCCGAAACCACCCGAATCGAAACCGTAGTTCGCCACCTGGACAGCCGGAATTTCGGTGGTTTGTACCACTGTCGCCAACCGGGCCCAGTGCTCACATACAGTCAGCGCACCACCGCTAATGGCAGAAATGGAGGATTTGCACGGCACGGCCAAACCGGCTGCTGGAAGCGTCGAATAGCCGGTCCCTCGCCAGCTACGACGGGATGACAACCCGTTCGAGCTGGCAAGACTCCCAGTTGTCCGCAGCCTTGTAAGGTGCGGGTAATCCTCTGCCGTTTGGCACAGCGGGACCGGGTCGCCGTCACAAATTGTTGACATTCGTGGCCGCAAAAGCGTCTAAGCTAATCCGGCGAGCCGCGATGCACGTACTACTTTTTATGCACCTTTGGGTTTCAGGCTGGGTCTATACTTACAGGTAGAAAATGTCCACCCCGGTTTTGACCAAGGCGGAGGCAGCAAAGCCCCCGACCGTCGAGCAGAAACACGATATCCTGCCCACCCTCTTCGGAGAAGGACAGGGTCTCTATCCGCAGCGCAAGGACACTTTCGTCTATTCGTTTATCCTGCACATGATCGCGGCCGGACTGCTGATCTGGTCTGGGCATTGGGTGGTGACTCACCAAGACGAGATCAAGCAGCAGGTGGTGGGATTGGTGACCGACGTCAGTCCGTACCTGCCGCTCCCTGTATCGAAGACGCGTGCCGGTGGCGGCGGAGGCGGTGGCGATCGCGACAAGCTGCAGGCCCCCAAGGGCGCGTTGCCCAAGCTCTCCAAGGATCAGATCGTGCCTCCCGCGATTGTGGTGCGCAATGAAAATCCCAAGCTGGTGGTAGAACCCACCGTGGTGGTGCCGCCTGAACTCAAACTTCCTACCGTGGGAGCGCTGGGCGATCCACTGTCTAAGGTGATTGGCCCACCGTCGAACGGCACAGGCTACGGCGGCGGAATCGGCAGTGGCAGCGGTGGCGGCGTGGGATCCGGCAGCGGCCCTGGCGTTGGTCCGGGACACGGCGGCGGTTACGGTGGCGGAGCCTATCGCGTGGGCGGCGGAGTCAGTGCGCCGAAAGCGCTCTATGCGCCTGATCCGGAGTATTCGGAAGAGGCCCGCAAGGCGAAGTATCAGGGGACAGTGGTTCTGTGGC